>Ga0114951_10000088_pt1 | contig 120976 bp, 84 predicted proteins | sample AM7aDNAmetaG_FD_88677 | JGI IMG/M metagenome (GOLD analysis project Ga0114951, IMG submission 88677) | Freshwater microbial communities from Finland to study Microbial Dark Matter (Phase II) - AM7a DNA metaG | ecosystem: Environmental > Aquatic > Freshwater > Lake | place: Finland: Lake Alinen... | reverse complement strand
TGTAGCGGTCACGCAGCTTGGCCAGCACCTGATTCTTGGTCTGTTTGTCCATGTCGGGATGCATCCGGTTTGGGTAACACCCTTTTTGAGGCAACGACCAGATTCCTCATCCAGTTCCCCCCCGCTTCGGTAACAATCTTTTTGAGTCAACGCGCCTGTGCGTTGACGGCGATTTTTCTCTTTCAAAAATCCGCCGTTGGCTTAATCTGCGCGCACCATGCCAAAAGAACATTCCTTCAAGTTTTCCTTCGGACCGTGGAACCTCAGCGAGGGCGCTGATCCCTACGGCCCGCCCACCCGTCCGATCCAGACGTTCGACTGGAAGCTCGAGCAGCTCAGGAAGCTCGGCTACGACGCGATGATGTTTCACGACGACGACGCGGTGCCGGACATTGACAACAAGTCCGCCGCGCAACTCACCGCCGAGGCGAAGACGTTGAAGAAGAAGCTCGACGACGCCGGCGTCGCGGCGGAGATGGTCGCGCCGCGGCTCTGGTTCAGCCCGATGACGATTGACGGCGCATACACGAGCAACTGCCCCAAGGCCCGCGCCTACGCCATCGAGCGGTCGAAGCGGTGCATTGACATCGCCCGGCTGCTGGACACGGATCTGATCGTGGTGTGGCTGGCACGCGATGGGACGTATCTGCGCGAGTCCAAGAGCTGCAAGCGCAGCGTGGAGTATCTGGTGGAGGCATTCGACGCGATGCTCGGGCACGACAAGAAAATCCGCATCGCCATCGAGCCGAAGCCGAACGAGCCGATGGACCACGCCTACATCCCGACGATCGGCCACGCGGTGGCGGTGGCGCATTTGACGCGCGACCCGAAGCGCATGGGCTGCGTGATGGAGTCGGCGCACTCGATCCTGGCCGGGCTGGACCCGGCGGACGAGATTGATTTCGCGATGTCGTTCGGCAAGCTCTGGTCGCTGCACCTCAACGACCAGAACGGGCTGAAGTTTGACCAGGACAAGCCGTTCGGGAGCAACAATCTGCGCGGCGCGTTCAACCAGGTCCGCGCGCTTTGGCGCAACCGCTACGGCAGCGGCGGCGAATACGTCGCGTTCGACGTGCATCCTTTCCGCAGCACCAAGCCGGAACACTGGATGGCCCACCTCGACAACAGCCGCCGCACCTTCCTGCGGCTGCTGGAGAAGGTGAAGACGTTCAACGAAGCCGCGGCGCAGAAGCTGATCGCCGACCGCGATTACCAGGCGCTGGACCAGATGGCGTTGGAACATTTAATGGGGAAGTAACCGCAGTTGTTCATCCCGCATGAGAAAAGGGACGCCGAGTTGGTGTCCCTTTTCGTTTGGCGGGGAAGGGGACGGTGGCGCTCAGCCGGAGCGATGCAATGGCCTTCGTAGCCGACGGCGTGAGGAGGCGGATGCGGGTGGCCCGCGCGTGATGAGCGATTCCGCCTCCTCACGTGGGCGGCTGCAACAAAGGCGATGCACCCTCCGGCTCAAACTTTGCGCACGACGCCGAGTTTGCCGACGAGCAGTTGCATCACCACAAACGCCAGCGGGTAGAGCACGGCGCACACCACAAAAACCGGCCCGTAGCCGTAAGTATCCGAGCCCAAGCCGATGAAACGCTGAGTGAGCGCGCCCATCAAAGAGCCGAGCGCGCCACCCAAGCCCGTGATGGTGCCGACGGCGTTCTTGGGAAATACCTCCGCCGGCAGTGTGATGTTTCCCCAACTGGCGTGGCAGAACATCATGCCCGACACCAGAGCCAGCGCCAGCCCGGCGTTGGTCACCTGTGTCGTCAGGAGGCAACAAATCGGCATCAACACCGTCATCACTCCCATCGTGGTCTTGCGCGCCTTGTTCAAATCCCAGCCACGGCCGGTGAGGTAACGCGGCATCGCTCCACCGAAAATGTTGCCGGCCGCCGCCACGGTGTAGGGAATCCAGACGAACATCCCCAACTCCTTCAGGTTGAAGCCGTGCGTGTGCTGGAAGTAGAGCGGGATCCAGAACAACAGGAAGTAGCTGATCGGGTCCGTCAACATGCGCACCAGCACGCATCCCCAGGTCTCCCGCATCCTCAGCAGACGCCCCAGCGGCGCCGCGGCTTCGCCTTGCCCGCTCTGGTCGGCGAGGATCAACTGGCGCTCCTCCTCGCTGAGGCGCGGATGATCCTTGGGCAGCCTGTAAATCAGCAACCAGCCGACGACCCAGACAAGCCCCAGCACGCCGGTCACGAGAAACGCCGAACGCCAGCCCCAACGCATGGCAATGAAGGTGACGATGGGCGCGCACGCCATCGAGCCGAACGCCACGCCGGAGTTGAAAATGCCCACGGCCAGGGCACGCTCGCGCATGGGAAACCATTCACTGACGGCGCGCATGCCGCCGGTGAAATTACCCGGCTCAAAGACGCCGAGCAGGAAGTTGCAACCGCAGAACTGAAAGACCGAGCGGGCAAACATGAACAGCATGTCGCCGATCGACCAGCCTGATACAAAAATCGCGAAACCGCGCCGCGTGCCGACAATGTCAATGACGCGCCCGCTGACGGCATACATGATGCCGTAGCTGATCAGGAACCACGTCATGATCGTGCCGTAGTTGGCGTTGGTGATATGAAGATCTTCTTTGATGGTGCCGATCAGCACGGCGAGCGTCTGGCGGTCGAGGTAGTTGAGCGCCGATGCCAGGCAGAGGAGCCCCACGATATACCAGCGCAGGTTCTTGATGGGTTTCTTATTCACCTCGCCTTCTTCCTATCCAAATCCGCTCCGCTTGACAATCAAAGAACGCATCGCCTGCGTTTGAAGCGAGGCGAAAGAAGATTGACTTCGGGTGGCGTCGAGTATAAGGGCAACACCCGAGACCGCAATAAGTGCGACTCCTGCCGTAAGCGCTGCGACACCTCCCTTGGCGCACAGGAGTATATGAAAAAGCTGCAGTTCCAACAGCGACAGGCAGAACCGAGAAGAGCATACAGGCACAGTATAATAGGCACTGAACAGGGTTCGCCCGGCCAATTGCCAGATCGGATCGAAAGAACGCCATGAACACGAATATGAACCGCCGCAGTTTTCTAAAAACCACCGCCGCCAGTTCCGCCGCTTTCACATGGCTGGCCGCCCCTCGCGGGTCGAACGTCTTCGCCGCGGAAGCCGGCAAGCCAGCCCTGCTCGGCGGCAAGCCCGCCCACAAGGGCGGCTGGCTGCCCTGGCCGCAGTGGCGTGAGGAATGGGAGCCGAAGATGCTGGAGGTCTATCGCAGCCGCAAATGGTTCCGCGGCTCCGGCGGCCACGTCGCCGACTTCGAAAAAGCCTGGGCCGAACTGCTCGGCGCGAAAAAAGCCCTCGGCGTCGCCAGCGGCACCACCTCGCTCATTGTCAGCCTGCACGTCATGGACGTGGACGCCGGCGACGAGGTGATTGTCTCGCCCTACACGTTTATCGCCAGCTACAACGCGATCCTCACTTGCAAGGCCCTGCCGGTCTTCGCCGACACCGATCCGGCCACACTCACGATGGACCCGAAGAGCATTGAGAGCCGGATCACCGAGCGCACCCGCGCCATCATGCCGGTGCACATTTACGGCATGCCGTGCGACATGGACCCGATCAACGCCATCGCCAAGAAGCACAACCTCGCCGTCGTTGAAGACGCCTGCCAGGCGTGGATGGGCGAATACAAAGGCCGCAAGTGCGGCACGCTCGGCGACCTCGGCGGCTTCAGCTTCCAGGAGTCCAAGCACATCCCCGCCGGCGAAGGCGGCGCCATCACCGGCATGAACGAGGATCTCATTGACCGCTGCAACGCCTACCACAACTGCGGCCGCGCCACCGGCAAGTTCAAGGGCACGGGCAATTTCACCCGCGGCGGCAACTTCCGCATGACGCAGGCGCAGGCCATGCTGCTCCTCCAGCAGTTCGACAAACTGAAAGAGCAGACCGCCATCCGCCGCGCCAACGCCGACTACCTCAGCGCCAACCTCGGCAAAATCACCGGCATCACGCCCATTCGCCTGCCCGAGAACAGCCGTCCGTCGTGGCATCTCTACCCGTTCATCTACGACACGGCGAAGTTCAACGGCCTGACGCGCGACAAGTTCATGAGAGCGCTCCAAGCCGAGGGCGTGACCTGCTCCAGCCCGTATCACGAACAGTATAACGACGGCTTGCTCGACGAGGCGATCAACTCGCGCGGCTACAAGCGCCTCTGGGGCGCCGAGCGGCTCAAGGCCTACCGCGATAGCTTCCAGGATCTGAAAGGCAACAAGCAGGCCTGCGAGACGATGGTCGCGATCTACCAGAACATGCTCCTGGCCGATCGCAGCGAGATTGAACAAATCCTCGAAGCGATCCAAAAAATTCAAGTTCACAGCGCGGCGCTGGCGAAAGCCTGAGCGTTGCCTGATTGCGGCGCGGTCACGGTTTGACCGCCATTTTAGAAGGAGCCAACGATGAACATGAAACGGTTCGTTATAGTGGCGGTGTCCAGTTTGATGTTGCTGGGCCTGTCCGTCGTAAACGTCGGCGCGGCCGAAGGCAAGGGCGTCGAGCAAAACAAAACCGGCACGGTGAAGAAGGTGGACCTGGATGCCAAACAGGTGGTGGTCATGGCGGCGCGCGAGTTGACGTTCACCGTCACCGACCACACCAAGATCCTGCAGGCGGGCAAGCCCAAACAGCTCGCGGACATCAAGGTGGATGCCAAGGTGAGCGTGGACTACGTGAAGGACGGCGATACCCGGACGGCGCGCAAGATCGTCATCATGGCGGGCAAAGAGTAGCGGACTTACGCAGCAACATCGGGCAAACCGTCGAAGCCCTCTGCAAGACTCAAGCTTACAGCGCTGTGCTGGCAATTGGCAGCGTGAGAAGTTTTGCCGATAATGAAGAAGTTTTTGATCATTGCTTGCTGTTTAGCCGTGTTCGCGCTGGCAGTTGTAGTCAGGTGGAAAGTGGGCAAATGCACCTCGCCGTATCCGTGGGAAGGACCGCTGCGATTGCCTGAGGGTCTTATTACGCAGGTCGAAATTAGAAACTATCCCCAATTTGGCGGTCCGCTATTCCAGCGGATTTCGACAAACGTTTTTGCCGCGCAGCATCTCGTCAGCATCGTCAACCGCGCTCCATTCCACGAGTATCATTGGTGCGGCTGCCTCGGCACGATAAAGCTCACTTACGCCAATGGGAAGCAGATCAAATTCGGGTACAACATTGGCCACGATCCTTCTGAATATGAGATTGTAAAAACTTCTGAGTCGGCTGATGGGGAATTAGATATACGCTCTTACTCAGGTGTGCCGAGAGTGGAGTTCTTCGCAACGATGCGCCAACTTGGAGTTGACGATAGTATTAGCGGCCGCGCCTTGCCAAATTCTCTTAACGAATTCCTTGAATACAACGACCGTTTGAAGTCTGCGCCATGAGCGATCCGCAGGCAGATGTCGGCCCTGGCAGCAGGACGATTTGGCCGTCATTTTCGTTTTTCTGAGGCTCCGGCTGGCTTGTTTTGACAACCGATGCACTGAAAAGCCATTTTTCGCCTCAAACGAACCTTTCTTCGTTATGGAAAAGGCCATGTCTTGTCTGGAAATAATCTTCTCCGTCACGAAGAGGCCTTTGTCCAGCTTGGACAGAACCGCATCTGTGGCAGACAAGGGATTGTCCGTGGCGGGTAGACTCTTTTCCGGGCGGCCAACGGTTTCCGTGTTCTTGCGGGAGAAGTCCAGGGGCTGTCAGCGCGACACCGGCCAGAGTAATTGGAAGCGATCCGCCGCCAGCTCCGATTTGTAGGCCGCCAGAGGTTTTTCGTAGTTGCTCCCGGGGAACAGCAGCGCGGCGCGGCGCAGCAACTCTGCCAAAGCAGCATCGGGCTGCTTCACCTCTTTGATCTGTTTGCCCGGCCACGGCTTCGCGCCATTGAAATACGGCGCCACGTAATCGAGCGCCGCGCGCAGGCTGCGGCCGTCATCGGTGCGATAGCCGGACAAATCCACGCCGACGCGCCGGCCCAACTCCACCAGCGTGAAGTGCGCTTGCAGGTTGAACAATGTGTAGCTGTAGGATTTTGTCCGTTTCAACTCCAGCGGCTGGCTGCCGTCCGGCTCGATCTGGCTCTTGATGAGGGCGCGGCCCCGTTCCGCTTGCGCCCGCGCCGTCGCGTTGTCGCCGGCCGCCAACGCGTAGGCGGCGAGCTGCGCGCAATACCACGTGCCGTGATTGTTCTTCGCCTTCGCCTCATCGAGGCCGTTCTTGCTCGTCTGCATCCAACGTGCGAATGCGCCGAACCATTCCTGCATCCCACGCTGCAGCTCCGGCGTCCACGCCCTCGAACCGTCGAGCAAACCGAGCGAGTCGGCAACGCGAATCATGGCCTGCGTGTCAATGATACCGGTGCCGCGACCGTCGGTGCGGCCGGGCACGCCTTGTCCGTAGTTGAGGTTTGGGTTCATCTTTGTCGCCGGATCGAGAAACCAGACCTTTAGCAGCGACGCGGCTTTTTCGGCGCAGGCTTCGTTGCCGGTGAGGAAGTAAGAAAGCGCCAGCGTGTAGGTGTTGGAGCACATCTTGTCGAGAGGATCGTGATCGGTGCCTTCGCGGCTGGCGGGGTTCACCTCGCCATCACGATTGATCCACGGCAACCCATCGGGCTTCTCTGGATTCGGCCACGAATACGGCGCGAGGCTGAGATAATCGTGTTTGTCGCCGCTCGGCGGCGTCTTTGGCTTGTCCATCACCGACGCGGGCTTCGCCCGCAACGCCTTGTCCGCTTCGCGCTGCAACCGCCCGAGCGCCGGCGCAAGCGCGGGATCGTTGGCCGCCACGCGCGCCTTCGCATCCGCCAGTCTCTGTGGGTCGAGCGAGAACACGCGCGGCAGCGGCGCGGCGTCCGCCATCGCCACGAGCAACGGAAACAATGTGAGAACGATCAGGATGCAACGGGTTTTCATCGCGCCGACGATAGTCAATCGTTTCCCATGACTCAAGAGCGATGCGCCGGCATGTTCCAGACCGGTTTTGATTTTGAATGAAGGCGTCGATCCGCGCGCGACGCAAAGCTGGACTGGGGAGCCAAGGTGTTCCACCGCCGGAAGAAATGCTGGAATTCCCGGAGCGGATGTTGTAGGCGAGTAGTGCCATGACACGACAACTCACTCCCCCCTGGCCGGCCGAATGCCGCGCGGCCTTTTCCTTGAGCTTCGACGACGGCGCGCTGTCGCAGCTCAAATACGCGGCGCCGATGCTCACCGAGGCGGATTTGCCGTCCACGTTCTACCTCAACCCGCGCGGCGACTATTATCTGGACAAGCTCGCGCCGTGGCGGGAAGTGGCCAAGGCCGGCCATGAGATCGGCAACCACACGATGGCTCACGTCTGCTCGCGAGGGTTCAAGGACGATCTGGACGCGCCGTGCCTCGAAAACATGACGATCGCGGACGTCGAGAAGGACATCATCGAGTCAAAGCGGCGGTTGCAACAGATCGCGCCGCAGCAGGTGGACATGTCGTTCGCCTATCCGTGCTACATGGAACACGTGGGCTGCGGGCTGACGCGCCAGAGCTACGTGCCTGCCGTGGCGCGGCATCACGTCGCCGGCCGTGGCAAGGGCGAGTTCCCGTTTCCGAACCAAGCCGCGACGATGGACCTTCACTACGCGTGGTCGTGGCCGGCGGAACGGATGCCGGGTTCGCAGATGGTCGGCTTGGTGGAGGCGTGCGTTGCCAAGAGGAGCTGGGGCATCCTGACGTTTCATGGCATTTTCGAGGGCCACCTGAGTGTGTCCGAGGGTGATCTCCGCGAACTGGTCAATTACTTGAAGGCCAACCACAGCCGCATCTGGACGGCGCCCGTGGCGAAGGTGGCGCGGCGCATCGTCGACTGGCGCAAGGAGAACGGCATTTGAAGAGCCCTCCAGCCGCCGATGCCGCGGCACACAAGTCTGCGTTTCCAAAAACGCAGTGAACCGGCGACCTCCGCCCAAGTCGGGACATCCAACGGTTCCTCCAAAGGGTTATGCCAGCGAAAGGGTCTGGAAATCAGGGAGGGGGCCTCACTGCGCCATTGTTGACTATGAATTTCGATTCTCAGTAAAACACGGCGAGTGAAATCACCAATTGGCGAAGGTGACAAAGGACATCGAATGACGCGAAATGCATTGCTGACGCTCACTGCCCTGCTGCTGGCTCCGATCACGCGATCATGAAGACGCAAACGCCAGCGGCGCTTCGCCAGTGCCGTGCCCGCCGCCATACGCAGCCCATGATGGTGGCGCTGGCGTTTCCCCCTGCCGTGTCGCACTTCGTGCGCGTGTTAAAGGGTGTTCTGAATTACGCCCGCCGACATACGCGATGGCAATGCATCATCTCGGAAAACGAACACAGTCACTTCGATGACCTCGCCGGCTGGAATGGGGATGGCATCATTGGGTTGGTGGTCAGTGCCAAAGACCTCGCGATGGCCCGTTCCTTCGCCTGCCCCGTCGTCAACATTTCCGGGGCGCTTGCCGATGCCGGCCTGCCGCGCGTGCGGCCGGATTATTTTGCCGCAGGCAAATTGGCCGCCGAGCATCTGCTCGACCGCCGTTTCCGGTGTTTCGCATTCGATGGCATCCAGGGGTTTTATTATTCGCAGCAACACAAGACTGGGTTCCTCGAACGGCTGCACGCGTTGGGTTTGCCGGTGTCAATATTTGAAACCGCGTTGAGCATCCGACAAAGGCGGCCGTGGCAGGCGCGCCGCGAGGAATTGGAAAGATGGCTCCGACGGCTTCAACCGCCCGTGGGGCTGTATTGTGTGCGCGATGAACGCGCGGTGACGGTTGTCGAAGCGTGCCGTCGGATCGGGTTGCGCGTGCCGCAGGACGTGGCCATCATCGGTTACGACAACAACGATACCATCTGTGAGTTATGCGATCCGCCGTTGACAAGCATCACGCGGCGCGATGAGGAGGTCGGGTTCGAGGCGGCGCGCTTGCTCGATGCGTTGATGTCCGGCCGGGCAAAGTCGACCGCGCAAGAAGTTGTGGTACCCGTCGGTGCGGTCGTGTTGCGCGGCTCGACCGATACGGTGAGCGTGGAACATCCGGCGCTACGCAAGGCGGTGGAATTCATGCACCAGCACTATGCGCGCGGCATTGATGTGAAAGAAGTGGCGGCGCATTGCGGACGGTCGCGCCGCTGGTTGGAGTTGAATGCACGTGGCGTTTTGCCGGTGACGCTGCGGAATTACCTCAACGGCCTGCGCATGCGCAAAGCAAAGTCGTTGCTGGTGGCAGGAAGCGATTTGTTGTTGAAGGACATGGCGCGCGTGTGCGGTTTCTCCAGCGCCAAACACATGGTGGCGGTGTTTCGGCGGCTGGAGCCTGCGAGTTTGAAGATGCTGCGGAAGCTGCTGTAATCCACGCGGCTTTATCGCGGCGCGGCATTTCGCAAATGGGGCGATGATTTCGCAAATGAGCCGTTGGCTTATCGGGGCGGAGCTTTACAGTTAAGCCGTCAACCATGAGCACATTCGTGACGAATCAGAAAATGGATGCAGTACTGGGCAACAACGCAGGATCATGCCGGCCGCGCACCCTCGTTTTCTCGTCACGGAGCACAACGGGATTGGCCCTGGAGGACACAATGATAACGAATGCGAATGCCGAAAACACTGGGATGATGCCAGTCATGTCGCGACGAAGCGGTCAGGACCGTTCCGTCAAATTGGAAGGTGGGCTTTGCCTGAGCGTGCCTTCATTTCTCCGATGGTCTGGAATCAAGAAGTTTTTGGTCTTTATCCTTTCATCCTTTTCATCCTCTTATCCTTGATCTGCACGTTTCGTCTTCCAGCCACCGGGCGCAACAAGGTTGCTCTTGGCAGCGCGATCATCAATCAACAATCAACCCGAAGAAAAAGCACGACATGAATACGAACATGAACCGCCGCAGTTTTCTGAAGACTACCGCCACCGCCGCCTTGGCGATGCCCGCCATCACTCGCGCCGCTGATGCCAACAAGCCCGCTTTGCTCGGCGGCGCGCCCGTCCACACGGGCGGCTGGCCCAAATGGCCGGAGTGGCGTGAGTCATGGGAGGGCGATGTCCTTAAAGTGTTGCGCAGCGGACGATGGTGCCGCTCCGGTGGCGGCGGACAGGTGCCGGAATTCGAAGAGGCTTGGGCGAAACTGCTCGGTGCCAAGCGTGCCCTCGGCACGGCCAGCGGCACGACCGCGCTGATCACCAGCCTGTATGTCATGGGCGTGGACGCCGGCGACGAAGTGATCTGCTCGCCCTACACCTTCATGGCGACGTATAACGCGATCCTGATTAATAAAGCCCTGCCGGTGTTTGCCGACACGGATCCGACCACGCTCACCATGGACCCGGCCTCCATCGAGAGCCGGATCACCGACCGGACTCGCGCCATCGTGCCAGTGCACATCTACGGCATGCCCTGCGACATGGACCCGATCAACGCCATTGCGAAGAAACACAACCTCGCCGTGGTGGAGGATTCCTGCCAGGGCTGGCTGGCCGAATACAAGGGCCGCAAGTGCGGCACGCTCGGTGATCTGGGCTGCTTCAGTTTCCAGAACTCCAAGCACATCCCCTCCGGCGAAGGCGGTGCCGTCACCGGCATGAGCGATGACCTGCTCGACCGCTGTCATGCCTTCCACAACTGCGGGCGGGCCACCGGAAACTTCAAGGGCAGCGGCTGTTTTAGCCGTGGCACCAATTACCGGATGCAGCACTTCCAAGCCGTCATCCTTCTGCAACAGTTCGAAAAACTGGTGAAGGAAACTGAGATCCGGCGCGCGAATGCCGACTACTTGAGCGCCAACCTCAAGCAAATTCCCGGCATCGCCCCGGCGCGTTTGCCGGAGAACAGCCGTGCGGTGTGGCATCTCTATCCGTTGCGATACGACGCAGCCCAATTTAATGGACTGTCGAAAGCCAAGTTCATGCAAGCGCTGTCGGCGGAAGGCGTTCCCAACAGCAGTGGCTACAGCGAGCAATACAACGAAGGCATGCTCGACGAAGCAATCAACTCATCCGGCTACAAGCGCCTCTGGGATGCCAACCGGCTGAATGCCTATCGGGAGAGTTTCAAGGAACTGAAAGGCAATAAGCAGGTTTGCGAGACCACCGTCGTGATCAGCCAGAACATGCTCCTGGCCGAGCGCAGCAATATGGATCAGATTATCGAAGCAATCCGGAAGATCCACGTCCACAGCTCGGAGCTGGCGAATGCGCAGCGGCGCGCATCTGGGAACGGCATTTGAAAGCCCTCCAGCCTCCGATGCCGCGGCACACACAGGTCTGCGTTTCCAAAAACGCTGCGAGCCGAGGTCCGGCCACGAGGGCCAGCCGTAATAATTGCGACGCTCGCCGTCATCGTCGTGACACCTCTCTTGACGCAACCGCGTATAAAGGAGCATCGAGTTACAACGACGCAACGGAAAAAGGACGACCATGAACGCCAAACTCATACGACCCACCCCGCAGTGGACGCGACGAAGTTTCCTGAAGATCGCAGCCGTCGGCGCCGGCGCGGCAGCCGGTTCGCGCTTTTTCCACGCGCCGGGCATTTTTGCGGCGGGCTCGCCGAACGCGAAGCTGGCCACGGTTGTGATCGGCTGCGGCGAGCGCGGCGGGACCTTTCACATCCCGGCCGCGGCCGATGAGCGGCTCATTGCCCTCGTGGACGTGGACGAAAAACAATTTGCGGTCGCGGCCCGGCCTCCGAAATCGCAGCGGCCGGCTGGCGACGAGAAGAGAGTGGCGGGTGTTGACTTTTCCAAGGTGAAGAAGTTCACCGATTACCGGAGGATGTTCGACCAGATCGGCAAGGAAATTGACGCGGTGTTCATCGCAACGCCGAACCACCACCATGCGGCTGTGGCGTTGATGGCAATGCAGTTCGGCAAGCACGTTTATTGCGAGAAGCCCCTCTGCCACGACATCTTCCTGGCGCGCCGCATGGCGGAGTTCGCGGCGAAATACAAGGTCGCCACACAGATGGGCAACCAGGGCCATTCGTGCGAAGGCGCGCGCCGCCTCTGCGAATACATCTGGGCCGGCGCCATCGGCAAGGTCACGACGGTCTATGCGTGGAGCAACCGCGCCAACGGTGGCGTCGGCCCGCGTCCGCCGCAGGAGCCGGCGCCGGCCGGCTTGCATTGGGACGAATGGATCGGCCCCGCGCCGTATCGCGATTATCACAAGGACCTCCATCCGCACGAGTGGCACGGCTGGCACGATTTCGGCAACGGCTCGCTCGGCAACATGGGCTGCCACATCATGGACGGCGCGTTCTGGGCGCTGAAACTTGGCCACCCGACATCCATCGAGGTTGAAGACGCGCTCGGCGGCAGCATCGAGCGTTATCCGCTCGGCACGCGCATCCGCTGGGATTTTCCCGAGCGCGACGAGATGCCGCCGTTGAAGCTCTACTGGTTTGACGGCAAGAAACGAAGCGCCAAAGGCAATGCCGCGGCCGACAACGACACCCAGGACAGCATCGGCAGCAGCATTCAGAATCTCCCGCCGCTGGTCGAAGAACTGGAGAAGAAATACAAGATCAAGCTCGGTCCCAACGGCGCTCTCTACGTTGGCGACAAGGGCATTATGTGGAGCGATCTCACTTGCGCCAGCGTCCGCATCATTCCCGAAAAACAACACAAGGCCACTCCCGTGCCCAAGGCACGCCTCCCGCGCATCAAGGGCAGCCACGTGAGCGACTTCCTTCGCGCCTGCCGCGGCGGCGAGCCGGCCTGCTCGAACTTCTCGTATTCCGCGCGCCTGACCGAAATGATCCTGCTCGGCTCGCTGGCCTGCATCGCTGGCCCCGGCCGGAAAATCGAGTGGGACGGGCCGGAGATGGAATGCGCCAACCTCCCCGAACTGAACCGCTGGGTAAAATGCCCCGTCCGCCCGGGTTGGGAAGTCTAGCCGGTCTGCCGAATGTAATGTGCGAGAAGTGGGAACTTGAAATGATGAGAACGAATCCAACAACGCCTGTCTCCAATGTGTCTGGTTTGCGCTTGCCTCGGCTTGCGTGCGTGTTAACGTGCGCCCCGACGCCAGCGGACACGAAAGCATCAACGATGACGCAGCCATTTCGCCGACAACTCTCTCCCATGAAAACAATCGCCTCTTTCGCCACCACCCTGATTGTTGCGCTTCTGTCCGTATATGCCGGAGGTTCGCCCGCCTCCGCCGCCGAGGCGCGCGATCCGTTCCAACCCGCGCGCAAGCTCGTCGCGCACCTGATCAGTTCCGATTTCCCCGAGGGCCACGACACCTACAACGGCATGGGCACGGGCAGCAACGGGTGCATCTATTACGTGCTCAGCACCGAACCGCACGACATCGGCGGCCGGATGTTCGTCTACGACCCGAAAACGAAAAAGGTCTCGCTGGCGGGCGACCTGACCGAGGCGTGCGGCGAGAAAGGAAAACACACCGTCGTGCAGGGCAAGAGCCACGTGAACTTCGTCGAGGCCGGCGGCAAGCTCTATTTCGCCACGCACATTGGCTTCTACAGCAACGTGGACGGCATGGAGAAGATGGGCATCCCGCCCGTCGGTTGGAAAGCCTATCCCGGCGGCCACCTGCTCGCCTACGACATGAAGAACGGCAAGTATGAGGACTTCGGCCTTGCGCCCGACGGCGAAGGCATCATCACCTTCAACATGGACACCAAGCGCGGACGCATCTTCGCCATCACGTGGCCCAGCGGACAGTTCTTCCGGTTCGATCTTGCGACGAAGAACATGAAGAACTTCGGCAAACAATGTCGCGAGGGTGAGAACGGCAAAGGAGCGGCCTACAGCACCGTTTGCCGATCCATTGCGGTGGACCCCGAAGACGGCTCGGCCTACTACAGTAACGGCGACGGCGAGATCTTCCGCTACCGCGCCGACACCGATGGCATTGAGAAGATCGCCGATGAGGATTTGAAGAAGGATTATTTCGGCGTCTACGATTCAACCAATCCCGGCCACATGGGTTACAACTGGCGGCAGACCTTCTACCGCCCCGCTGACAAAATGATCTACGGCGTCCACGGCAACTCCGGCTATCTCTTCCGTTTCGATCCGCGCAAGAAGCGCGTGGAGGTGCTGGACCGCATCACGTCCGATGTTTCCAAGCGCAGCGGCATGTTCGACCAGTTCAGCTATGGCTACCTCGGCTTCGCGCTCGGCCCGGACGGTGACACCCTTTATTACCTCACCGGCGGGCCGATCTACCAGGACGGCAAGCGCCTCAAGGGCAAGGATCGCATCGCGATGGGCGCGGCGAAAGGCCTCGAAGACCTTCATCTCGTCACCTATCACATCCCGACCGGCCGCTGCAAAGACCAGGGCGCGATCTATTATCCCGACGGCTCGCGCCCGCTCTACGTCAACTCCATCACCGTCGGCAAGGACGGCAGCGTCTATTCGCTCGCGCGCGTTCCCGACAAGAGCCACGTGCGCGCCGATTTGTTCTGCGTGAAAGGACCCTTCAAACCATGAAAAAAATCCTGCTCGTCACCCTGATGCTGGCCGCGCCGCTCTTCGCTGCCGAATCCCAGCCGGAGTTCCAGGCCGGCGTCGCCAAGGTCAAGATCACGCCGCCGCAGCCGTTCTGGATGTCCGGCTACGCTTCGCGCACCAACCAATCCATGGGCGTTCTCCAGGACCTTTGGGCGCGGGCGCTGGCGGTGCGCGACCCCAAGGGCCACCGCGTGGTCATCGTCACGACCGACCTGATCGGCCTGCACTGTTCCGTTTCTGACGAAGTGTTCAAGCAGGCGAAAAAGCGCTACAAGCTCGACCGCGCCGATGTGCTGCTGTGCAGTTCGCATACGCACAGCGGCCCGGTCGTTGGGATGAACCTGAATGTCATGTACGACTTCAGCCCCGAAGACAAAGAGCGCGTGCTGGCCTACGCGGCGCAGTTGACCGACAATATCGTTAACGTCATCGGCGACGCTTTGAAGGACCTCGCGCCGGCGAAACTCGCCACCGGCCACGGCTCGGCCGGATTCGGTGTCAACCGTCGCCAACGCAGGGTCGTTGATCAAAAGACTGGAATTGAGTCGGTCAAGGCGGCCAACAAGATTGTCATGGGCCCCAATCCCGAAGGAGTGGCCGACCACGACGTGCCGGTGCTGCGGGTGACTACGCCCGACGGCAAATTGCGCGCCATGTTCTTTGGCTACGCGTGTCACAACACCACCATCGGCGGCAAGGGAGAGATGCTCCCCGACTTCTACAAAATCCACGGCGACTACGCTGGACACGCCGAAGCCAACCTGGAAGGCGAGCACGCCGGTGCCGTTGCCATGTTTACCATCCTGTGCGGTGGCGACCAGAACCCGGAGCCGCGCAACACGTTGGAACTGGCCGGCATGCATGGGAAGGAATTGTCCGCGGCAGTGGACCACGTTTTGGAAGGCGACCTTCGCCCCGTTCAATCGCCGGTTCGCACCGCTTGTTTGACGACTCAGTTGGATTTCGCCCAGCATACGCGCGAAACTTTCGAGGGCGAAATCAAGAAGGCCGAGGCATCCACGAGCAAGTTCGACAGCAAGTATCGTGTGCGGCGCGCGAAGCTGATGCTGGCCGCTTACGACCAGAACCACCCGGTTCGCCAGACGCCCTATCCGGTGCAAGCGATCCGTTTCGGCAACGACTTCACCATTGTTGCGATGGGCGGCGAGGTGGTGGTGGACTACCAACTGCGCATCAAACGCGAGTTCCCCAACGAAAACCTGATGACCATCGGTTATGCCAACGACGTGATGTGCTACATCCCCTCGCTGCGTGTGCTGCGCGAAGGCGGCTACGAGCCGGATATCAGCATGGTCTATTACGGCCAACCGGGGCCGTTCGCGGAAACCGTCGAGGAGAAAGTCATCCACGCCGTCCATGAGGTGATGGAAAAAGTCGGCGCGGGCAAGTGAGCCGAAACCGCCGCCGGCGCGGGCTGATTGGACAGAAGCGACGCGCAGTTGTTTTGGCGACTGTGTGACGCGGCACCACACGGCAAGGCCTGTGCGTTGGAGCCAAAGACACAGCGCGTGGGTTTGCGATAAGGCATGACGAAGGCTTGAGGAATCGCCTATGAACACAAAGACGATGAACAAACAATCCGGGTTTGCAGTGCGACGGCGATTCACATCGTTCCGCTGCCAGAGTTTAAGTCCGTCACTGTCATCGTTGACTGCAGCCATTCTTTGCGCAGTGCTCGGTTTGGGATGCGTCTTCTCAACGATGAAGACGTATGCTCAACAACTTCCTTCGGGCGACCCCAAGGATTTTCACATCAGGCCGTGCTTGCATTCCATCGGTTACGCTGGCGTCTGGCGCGGGCAGGCGCAGTTGACGCTGGATGAGTTTCTGGTGAAAGCCAAGGAACTGGGTTTCGACTCGGTGATGATCATGGCCAAGCGCCCGCACTTGTCGCCGCTGGATTACGACGAAGCCGCGCGCAAGAAGCTGAAGGCGCGCCTGGCCGAACTCGGTCTCACGCTGGCCGGGCTGGCCGGTTACTCCGACTTCACGGCCGGCATAGACAAGCCGGGCATTCCAAACGTGGAAATTCAGGCGGCCTACGTCGGCGAGGTGGCGCGGTTGGCGCGCGACCTCGGTTGCCCCATGGTGCGCATCTTCACCGGCTACGAGCGGCCGGGCGTTCCCTACGACCGCCAATATGCCGCAGTGGTTGAGGGACTGAGACTCGCCGGCAAAGAGGCTGCCAAATACGGTGTCACGCTGGCCGTGCAGAACCACCACGACATCGCGTTGCACCACGATGTGATGAGTTGGTTGTTGAAGGAGGTCAATCACCCCAACGTGAAATCGGGATGGGACGCGTGGTCGCCGACACTGGAGAAACTCACGCCCGCCGAAATACGCCAGTCCATTCTGACGATGAAGCCGTTCATTGTTAATACAATCGCGGCGCAATACCGCCGGCATCCGCGGTTTCATTACGTCCATGAGTTGACCAACTACGAGCGGCAGGAGGACGCGTTGCGTGCGACAAGCATGCTGGATCCGAAAGGGGTCATTGACTACAAAGCGTTCATCGGCACGCTGAGGGAGATCGGCTACCGTGGCTATCTGGTGTACGAGATGTGCGAAGTGCTCAACGGCGGCGGCTCCATCGAGAATCTGGACAAAACCGCCAAAGAGTTCCTCAAGTTCGCAGAGCAGTGCAAATAGGGCATGGCAAGGAGTGAGTGAAGTTCGCCCGTCTCGCTGGAGTAATGCCGGTAACACCGCCTGGTCAGTCATCTTATGAATGCCCGATTGTGGATCGCTGCGGCCGTTGCTTTTGTTGCTTCCCTGACATCGGCGCAAGAGGCCGGCGGGCCGCCGGCGCAGGCGGATCGGACGCAGGCGTTGCGCGGTTGCTTTGGCACGTATGACGCGATGCCGCGCGGGAAGGACCGGCGCGTTGACTGCGCGCGGTTGGTGGGGGAATTGGCGGAACTGCGCGTCAACACCTACAACTGGCTCATCCACGCCCGGCCCACGGATTGGGATGACTTGAAGTTGTTCCTGCCTCTGGCGCGCGAAAAAGGGGTTCGAGTGTGGGTGACACTGGTGCCGCCTTCGGAGTCGCCGCCGAACAACAAGCTGTACGCGGAACCGTTCCGGCTCGACTACGAGCGATGGGCGGCGGAGATCGCGAAGCTTGGCGTCGCCGAGCCGAACTTGGTGGCTTGGAGCATTGACGATTTCACCCACAACCTGCGTTTCTACACACCGGAGAAAATGCGCGGTATTATTGGCGAGGCGCGCAAAATCAATCCACGGCTGGCCTTCGTCCCTTGCTGCTATTTGCCGGGGATCAAACCGAAGTTCATCAGCGACTACCGCGACAGCATGGATGGCATCCTGTTCCCGTATCGTCACGAGTCAGTCAAGATCAACCTGACAGATGCCGACCTCGTCGAGGCGGAGGTGCGGAAAATCCGCGCACTGGCCGGCGGGGCGTTTCCCGTGATCGTGGACGTGTATACGACCGCGCACAGCACGCTCGGCGATACGACGACCGATTACGTGCGGCAGGTGATGAACGACGCGCGGAAGTCTGCCGATGGCGTGCTGGTCTATTGCCATCAGGATCCGACCACTCAAGCTGAGAAGTATCGCCTGATCAAAGAACTGTTTCACAGTTGGGTGGAGTCCAAACCGTATGATGCCGCCGCGGCGCCACTGCCGGCACCGCAGGCGCTGTATCGGGAACTGCTGGCCATTTTTCCGGAGGATGGCCAGGGCTTTGGCAAGGACGCGGACAAGAACGCGGACGGGCCGGAGTTGATCACCGACCACCAGCCGATGACGTACGGGTTTGTGTTGTCGGCGGAGGCGCTTCATTTCCGGTTCGACCGCAACGCCGAAAGCGGTCGCCGCGTGCGCAAGGCTGTGCGCTGGCTCGTTGACAATCGCGATCTCGACGGCGACGGCAAACCGGGCTGGGGCTTGCCGCAAGCCTGGCCCGCGTGGGGGCACGCGCCGAATCCGCATCATCAGCCTTACACGATCACGACCGGCATTGTGCTCGACGGCCTGCTTGATGCGCTTGCAATTCGCGACTTTTGGTCTGCAGCCGAGCGCGATGAAATGCTCGCGCTGTGCGTGCAGGTGGCGCTGCGCTGGTGCAAAGAGCTTTGGTCGGAAGGCTGTGGCGGCGGTTACTTTTGGTATAGCCCGTCGCGCCTCGACGACATCTTCGGCGTCAACGCTCCGTCCATGTTCCTCGGCAGTCTTGCGCGCCTGCTGCGCGACCACGGCGACCGGTTTGCCGATGCGGATCGCCGGCTCGTGCAACAGCGTTGCGACGCGCTCGCGAAGGCCATCGTGCACACGGTGCAACTGCACGACGGCCAGCCTTTCTGGCATTACGCGCCGTTGCCGAACAAGCTCAACCACGAGCGATTCGAGGACGTGATGCATCACGTCTATACGCTCTGGGGTATCGAAGGCTACCGCGACACCGGCGGCAAGGTCGCGCTGCCGTGGACGCGCGCGCAGACGTTGGAATCGCTCGAACATTTTTGGAAGGACGGCGGCGTCACTGAGAATGATCAGGATCTTCCCGGCCAGAAACCGCCCATCGCTAGGCCTGCGCGACTGTGCGGCGCCGGAATGTTGCTTCTCGGCTACGCGCGCTGGGGCGATGCCCGTCGCGCCGCGCGAACTTTGGAATGGATTCGCAGTCAATGCGGGCCGTGGCCGCAGCTGCGACATTCGCCCGGCGCCAAGGACGACACCGTTTATCTGCGCGACTGCGCGCATGTGTTGGTTGGCCTGGCATATTTGAACTACCCGCCGGCAGAGAATCGCTAGAGGCTCTGAATTGAACCGAGACGCGCAGCAGGTTCGGGGCGCTTGAACCCACCGTTTTCTGCAAGCGACAGCGGCGCGCCCGGCGGTCGCGCCCTACCAACGGAATCCCTCAGTCCACCTTGCCGAGTCGGGAGCGGTCCACGCCGGGATCGGGCACACCGCCGGGCATGTCCGTGCGCGGCTTTTCTTTCATGGCCTGCGTGACTGGCTCGAAGGTTCTCAAAATGGCCTGGTAGTCGGCGTCACTGGTGTTTTGGAAGATCGCCTTGCCACACGCTTCGCTGCCGCCGGCGGAGCGCGCCAGCGGCGCCACGAGAAACCGGTTCCTTTGCGGATTCTCGATGCGCGTCCAGACTTCGCGCGGCACGCCCGTCGCATGGCATGACGCGCACCGGCGCCCGGCGACGCTGGCGAGGGTGGCATCGAGCGCCGTTGGATACATGCGCCGGCAGCCTTTCACATCGGGATGCGACGTCTCGGCGGTGCCGTAGTAAGGCACGTTGAGATCAATCCACGTGAAGATGCGCCGGCGTTCGTCGTTGCTGAGCTGCACGCGCGGGTTGCCGCCGGAATCGAGGTGGCCGGCCAGCAGCAAGTCGGCGAGTTTGCTGCGCGGCGAACCCCACGCCAGCGGTGTGATTTCCAGAATGTTCGCCTCCATGCCGTTATAGGTTGGAATCCAGCTCGTGTAGGGATTGTCGAACTCGCCTTCGCTGCCGTAGAGTCGCCGGCCGCGCGCCAGCGACTCATAGGAGACGTTGAAGAAGTCGGTCTTGTCGGTGCTGAGGTCCACCTTGTTCGGCGGCGTCGGGCCGCTGTGGCAACGCACGCAGTGACGGTCGAGCACGGGCTGGACGATGGTGGAGTAGTCGAAACCAACGCGGCCCCACTCGGGCAGTTCGAGTTTCGCGGGCGCAGTCTTGGCGGCGGCGGCGAATTTCGGCGGTGTGGAGGACAGCCGATGGTCATGGCAGCCGAGACAGCCTTGTGTTTCAGCCGGCATCAGGTGCGTAAACGTCCGCATCCGCTGAAGCGCCCGGCCGTGTTCGTCGAGCGCCATGAAGTAGATCGGCACGCCGGCCGGCACCTGGAAACAGGCGGAGCCGTCGGGCGCGATGGGCGCAAAGCCCCAGACGGTTTTCGCGGCATAGGTTGCGCCGCAGGAGATGACTGGGAACTGGAAACCGAATGCGCGGTTCTTCACGTCGGTCCGCACTTCCTTTTTCATTTCCTGCACGACGCAGATTTGTTTGACCTCGCCCCGGCGCACCTGCGGTTCCAGTCCGTTGTAGATGTCCTGCAAAACGACGGTGGCCCAGCCTGTGACCCCCGGCGCGAGGAGGTGGTCGTCGCCCTGAGGCAGACCCGCCCGCTTCTTTGCATCGGCGGCTGCGAACGAATTCAGCACCGGCGGACGCGCCTGCGGTCGCAACGGCTTGGCGCTGTAGAAACCGAGGCCGTCCTTGCCCGGCGCGATGATTTCCGCCATGCGCGTGCCGGCGTAGTCGCGCGCCATCAACGTGCCGCGGCGCGAGACGAGGAACAGTTGATCGTTGAGCGGGAACGGGCTTTCGTAGGGGCCGCGCACGTCGTTGCCGCTGCCCTTGTCCACCGTGCCGATCCGCAGCCACGGCGTGATGTTTTCGATGGCCGCCTGCGCGTTGACGCCGCGGCTGCGGTCAATGATGCCGAGCGCGCCGCGGCACGGGCCGTTGTGGCTGGTCAGGACGCAGAGCACATTGTCGCTGCCGGGAATGGCGCGCGCCTCCATGAACGTCGCCGGGCTGAGGACGCGGTTGCCGAAATAGCCGGCCAGCGCGGTGCCGTCGGGATGAATGGTCCAGAGGCTTTGGACCGGGATGGCGGGCTTGTCCACGTATTCCCAACGCGAGTAGATGATGCGGCCGTCGGGCAGTACGCTCGGCGTGAAATCGTTGACGATGTTGGCGCTGAGCCGTCGCACGCGCGAGCCGTCGCGCTCCATCCGGTGCAACACGCCGACGGGCGAGACCCAGCAATAGGCGAAGCGCGATTCGCGCGTCGAGAGGAACGCGATGCCGCCGTCGGGCAGCCAGCAGGCGTTGTAGTCGTGCCATGGCCCCTCGGTGATCTGGCGGAGACAGCTGCCGTCGGTGTTGATGACGAAAAGGTGGTAGCCCTCCGCCTTCTTCTTGCGCCAACTGAAAAGGATTTCCCTGCCGTCGCAGGAAAGGTCGCAGTCCAGAATCTGGCCCTCCGGCGAGGCGACCAGTTCTTTTGTCTCGCCGGTGCGCACGTCGAGGATGCACAGTCCGCCGCCCGCCGCGAAGCCTTCGACGTGATAGGTATAGACGTGGCTCGGATTCAGCTCGCGCCGCTTGATTACCAGCAGTTGTTCAAAACCGAGCCGGCCGGCTTTCAGTTCGGCGGCAAGCTCTGGCGAAGCCTTGACGCGCTCCGTTTCATCCAACGGCCGCGGCACGCCGCGCTCCAGTTTGACAAACTTCGGCAACGCGCCCGCCGGCGGGCTGACGGCGAAAACCTGAATCTCGGACGCGCCCGGATTGGGGCCGCCGTAGGAACTGAGAAACTTGAGCGTGAGGCTGCGCGCCATCACCGGCACTGCGAGCTTGATCCGCTGCGGACCGTGGCCCATTTCGAACCGGCCTTTGGCGGCCGGCGGCGTCGCATCGTCGAGACGAACCTCGTAGTCCTTCCAGCATTCCTCGGCGAACCACGCCGTGCGGCCGTAGTAAACAATCTCGGCAATCGTCACCTCGTCCGGCCATTCCAATTTCAGTGTCGCGTCGTTGCGATGGGTCGCGCCCTGCACGCACCAGGCTTTGCCAGTGTCGGCGCGACTGCCGGCGGCGGGGATTTGGCCGTCCACGGCGAACTGGGCGAGGTATTGCTTGTTGAATTCGGAATCGGCGGTGGCGCGCGCCTTCAGCGCGAGGTTTTCAGGAAGCGGTGACGGCGCGGCGATGGCAACGGCCATGGTCAGCGCAAGAGCAGCGAGCCGGATCGCACAGCCGTTCATGGGTTTGTTCACTCCAGGGATGCCTTGACGATTTCGCCGCGGCCCTGGGCCTCGATGTTTTCGTAAGCGCCGAAGAAATCGGAGTTGCAGTCGAGCCAGAGCGTGATGCGGTGCATGTCTTCCGCGGAGAGTTTCACGTCATGGTGGCCTTGATCGAGAACCTGGAATAATTTGGACGCGCGCGCGCCGAACCGGCCCGGTGTGCTCGTCGCGCCGCCGTGAATCGGGTCTTTGATCACGCCGTTGCCGACGTTGAAATAGAAACCGTATTTGGCCGCGAGGCTCGCATACGACTGCGACCAGCCGCTGGAACCGGACGGCGTACCGGCGAGCTTCGGCGTTTTGCGATTCTGGGAGTGGCAGGCGACACAGTGACGGTCCAGCACGGGTTGCACCAGCCGCGGATAGTTGAACGGATTGGAACCATCCGTGTCCGGCTGGATGCGCGACGGTTCGCGGCGCACGGCCAGCGGCGCGCTGCCGTCGGGTGGCGGCGTGCGATGGCGGGCCTCGTGACAGCCGCGGCAGGTCAACGACTCACCCGGTTGCAGGTAGGTGATCGAACGCATGGACTGAACCGCCATGCCGCGTTCATCGAGCGCCTGGAAGTAAATCGGTTTGCGCGTCGGCGCATAGAAGCGGGCGCTGCCGTCGCTCTCGACGGGCACCGTCCCGAGCACGGCGCGCGCGTTGGTCTCGGAGGCGACGCCAACGCGGGGGACGTTCGCTTTCCACGTCGTCTTTGGCAACAACTGGACGACCCGCAGCGCAGCGATCTTCGCGTCTTTCGGCCAGGATTTCTGGCTGTCGTAAACGTTGACCACCGTCACGATGCCTTCCGCGTCGGTGCCGGCGGTCGCGGTTGGCGCGGGCACCACCGGCAGCGCGGACCGCGGCCGGAGCGGAATCGGATTGAGGCAGCCGATCTCGGGGTCGCGGTAGATCAGTTCGCGGTTGCCGAAACTGTCCGCCAGATAGAGGCCGTGTGTTTTCGCCGCCGGGTCGTAGGCGCACAAATAATAATCCTCGTTGAGCGGCCAGGCGGTGGCAAAGATCCATCGACCTTTTTCGCTTTCGGGAAACGCCACTTCCGGCGTGAGCCGCTTCAGTTGCGACATGGCGTTGTCATCTTCGACGGCGGGATCGAGCAGCACCAGCGAGCCGTAAGCCTGACCGTGGTGCGGCGCGGCGGTGGCGACGTATTTGCGCGAGCCGGGGATGGCGCGAATGTTCATCTCCATCCACGGCCGCAGCGTGCGGTCCACCGGATAGTTGCCGTGGAAGGCGCGCGCGTCACGGCCATCCGGAGTTGTCAGCCACGCGTGATGCGCAATGTCGCTGTCGCGGTCCACGTAGTCCCAGCGCGTATAGACAATCATGCCGTCGTTGTTGACGCTGGGCTGCCACTCGTTGGTTTCGTGGTAACTGAGACAGGCGATGTTGCGGCCGTCCGCATCCATCCGATGCAACGTGTAGGTCGTCACCGGCCGGTCGCCGGAGCAACGGATGTAGCCGCCGCGCCGCTCGGAGATGAACGCAATGCGGCCGTCGGGCAGCCAGCAGGGATCGAAATCATTGACTTTGCCGTCGGTCAGTTGCGTCAGCCCGGTGCCGTCAGTGTTGATTTTGAAGATGTGGAACGTGCTGCGCTCATTCCACTCATGGGTTTTAGCTTTCGGGTTCGGATCCTGTTCCGCCTCGGTGTAGGCGAACACGACCGTTTTGCCATCGCTGGACAGATCGGGCGCCAGGAACGCGCCGGGCGCAAGTTGGCGGCCTTGGAGCCGGCCTCTCTCGCAAACAGCGCGGGCCAGCAGGTCGCGCAACGCCGGCTTGTTGCTGAACGGTTTCTCGATCACGAACAACCCGCCGCCCGGTACGGCGTTGAAACCGTAATACTGGTCGCACATGTGGTCGAACCGCGACGGATGCCGCTTGATGAAAACAATCTTGTCGAAATTCAGCAGCGGGTTGGTGAAGGCGATCTGCCGGCGCAACACGCAAACGTCCTCGTAAAGGCAATGGCGCGCCGCCGTGTCCGCCGTGTCTGTCTGTTCGGCGCGTTCCTTCAGTTTCGCCAGCCGCGACTCGAAGTCGCCGATCCGTCGCCCCGGGACGTTCACTTTCAAATCGGCGAGTAAAGCGCCGGTGCGCCGGATGACGATGTCGACGGGGTCGCGGTCGCTGTCGAGGATCAGCGCGTCGCGGCGGAGAGTTTGCGCGGCGCGCGATTGGATGGGCGCGCGTTCCTTCAGTTGCCGGTTCAGGTCGGCAAATTGAATTTCCTGTTCCTGCTTCAGGTCCGGCGCGATGGCCGCGGCGGCAAAGGATTGGCCGGCAACGACTGCGAGCGCGAACGCGCAAGCGACGAGCGGCGCCGGCAGTCGCAGTCGTTGCCGGTCGAAATTTGTTTGGCCAGTCACATTCGTTTCCCGGCGTCGCGCCGGGACATGTTACAGCGACAGCAGATACGCAACGAGATCGTCAATCTCCTGCGGCGACAACTGTTGCGTCTTGCCGTGCTTGTCTTGCGAATTGCGCGTCGTCACGACCTCGCGCAATGTGGCCGCCGAGCCGTCGTGCAGGTAGGGCGCGGTGCGCCAGCATTCGACCAACGTCGGCGTGTCAAAAATGTCCTGGGGCTTGTCGAACTGTCCGCGCGTGCCGACATCGTAGGATTTCAAAGTGGTGAAAAGGCCCGAGGGATGGCATTTGGCACAGCCAATGGTGTTATCGAAAAACAATTTCTTGCCGCGTTGCGCCGCCGCGGACGGTTTGCCGTTGACGAGGCTGGGGCTGGGAATCGGCTTGAGCGACTTCAGGTATTCGTCAATCGCCACCGCGTCCTCTTCCGGTCGGACGGCGAACAGAATGTTCTTGATGCCGGCGCGCACGGCGGTCTCAGCGGTGTCGCGCTCGCCCATGGACATGGCCGGCGGCGTCTTGTGCGCGAGCAGCATGCTCTTGCTGTTCTTGGGGTTGCCGATGCCGTCGTTGAGCAGGTCCCAGTTCAACGCGTCGGTGCGCGCGTCGGAGGAATGGCAACTGGAGCAGCTTTGCCAGCCTTGGAAACACATCGTGCCGTCATTCCACAGCATCTCGCCTTTGCGGGTGACGCTCATCGCGCGCTTCGGTCCGAGCGCAATCGAGACGGCGGTCGGCGCTGGCGCGGCCAGGTCAATCACATCGAGCGAGTCGGAAAAATAATTGGCGGTATAAATCTTGGAGCCGACGATGGCCAGCGCGCGCGGGCCGTTGTCGGGGAGCTTGATGCGGTTGCGCACACCGACGAGGAACGACAGGTCGTTCGGCACGTCGGCCGCCACGCGCGACGCGGCGTTGTAGTCAATCTTGGAGTTTGGATCCAGCGTCGCCGGTATTTTCGCCAGCTTGTCCAGCAGCGCCGGAGCGTCAATCACGCTGACCTCGTGCGTGCCGGCGTGCGTGACGCAGATTTGCTTGCCGTCGGCGGTCCAGACGACGGCCCACGGATTGGCGGCGCCGCTGTCCACGTTGTCGAGCAGCACGGTGTTGAACAGTTCAAGTTTGGCGAGGTCAATCAGGCTCAGGGCGTTGGTGTTCATCCAGCCGCGTTCGAGCTGTGTGGTCGGCAGATGAAAACGGGCCAGCACGTGTGTGACGCAGGCAAACTTGCCGTCCGGCGAAACGCGGATGTCGCGCAGCAGGCCGCTGCCGTTGGGCAGCGCGATCTCCTTGGCCACCTTGCCGGCGGCAACGTCGATGATGCTCACCGTCGCGGCCACTACGTCCACGTCGGAGCGGCCGGTGTGCAGGTGGTTGGCGACCAGCAAATATTTGCCGTCCGGCGTCACCGCGGCAGCGACCGGCTCGCGGGGGACGGGGATGCAGTTGACGGTCTTGCGCTGCGCCAAATCCATGACCGCCACGTTGTTGTCAAAACGGTTGCAGACGAAAAGCGTCTTGCCGTCGGGGCTGGGCACAGGCGCCATCGTGGTATGGCCTGCGGGAATGGTCGCGGCAATCTTGTTCGCGCCGATGTCCACGATGCACACGCTGCTCGATGGCGCGGCGCAGGTGACGAAGAGTTGTTTGCCGTCGGTGGAGAGCGCAAGTCCCAATGGCGAGGCGGGCATCTCAATGGTCGTGGCGACCTTGCCGGCGGCGATGTCGAAGACCGCCACCTGGTTGGCGGTCGCGTAAGCGATGAACATCGTCTTGCCGTCCGCCGTCACGGCCAGCGCCGTTGGCGAAAGCCACTCGCTCTTGGACCACGAGCCGAAAAGTCCTGCCGTGGCCGTGGGTGTGCCGATGAAGCAGGTGGATGCCAGGATGACTGCTGCGCTGAGCTTGAGGAGATGTTGTTTCATAAAGCTTTCGTCACGTCGTTTTTCTGCTGCGAGCATGGTCCAAATAGGTGGCATGGTTCCGCCTATATCGGCCACAAATGCCGCGCGAGGTCAATCCCACTTTTGGGTAACGGCTCCGACCGTCTCAGCCACGAGACCCATCAATCGGCCTTGCTGATCTGCGGCTCGCGCGGGCGCTGGTCGCGCGGGATGTAATCAGGCCAGAGCGGACAGTTCAGGTCAATCCAGCACTTCACCGCGTGCATTTCGTCGCGAGTCAGTTTCACGCCGTGGTGGTCGGAGTCAAGGACGCGCAAGAGCGTGCTCTGCGCGGTGCCGAAGCTCAGCGGCTCGGCCTTGTGGTGGCGCAGGCGGTAGGTCATGTCGAAGTAGTGGACCCAGCCGCCGCCAATCAGCGTGCGGTAGGAAGCCGGCACTTTGTCTGCGTCCAGCGTGCCGGTGAGGTCCATCCCGCGGATGGCGCGGGCATCATGGCAGTGAGCGCAACGCGCGTCCCAGACGGGCTGGACCACTTTCTCGTAGCTGAACGGCACCGCGCCCCACGGCGGCGGTTGCAGACGGCTCGGCGCGCGGTTGGCGGCCAGCGTCCGTTTCACCGGCGCGGCGGTCTGGCGGTGCTCGTGGCAGCCGACGCAGCCGCGTTGCTCGCCCGGTTGCAACTGCACCACGCTTCGCATTCGTTGCAGTTCGTTGAGGTTTTCGTCGAGCGCCTGGAAGTAGAGCACCTTGCCCGCCGGCGCGTAGAAACTCGCCGAGCCGTCCGCCTCCACCGGCGCGAGGCCGAGCGATGCCTTGGCGACGTAGCTGGGCCAGCCGAGCGGGCCGCTGACTTTATGGATGGGCGTGGCATAAAAATCCGTGAACACCGGTCCGTGATCGCGCCGATACTCACCGCTGGGCAGCCGCTCCAGGTTCGCGCGCATTTCCTGGCAGACGCGGAGGAATTTTACCTTCCCGCGCGGCACGGCCGGCTCCAGTCCCTGATAGACATCCGCCACCGTGAACTGGCCAAGCTGCGAATCGGCGAGCGCCAGCACGCTGTTGCCGATCAACGGCGGTTTCGGCTGCGGCCGCAGCAACGTTGGGCACATGCTGCCGATGGCCGGGTCGAGATACAGCAGCTCGCGGTTTCCCCAACGGTCGGCGACGTAAAGCCCGAACCGGTCCGCCGGCGCGTGGCTGGCGAGAAAATAATCGCGCGACACCGGCACGGGGTCGCGCCAGCATTCCTGCCGCGGCCAGTTCATATTGTAGCGCGGCGTCGTGTCGGGTGTGATGTTCGTGACCGCGTTGGAGTCGGACGGCGATCTTGCCTTTGCGAGGTCAATCAGGCCGAGCGGCCCGTTGTGGTCGCCGCCGTGCGAGAAGATGGTGCAGAGAATTTCGCGCGTGCCGGGCACCTCGCGGCCGTTGATGTAGCAGTTCGGTGTGTTGTTGCCGAAAACCAACTCCGGATGCGTGCCGTCGGGCCGCACGGCCCAGAGCGTGTGGCCGAAATCCGCGCCCTTGTCGAGATACTCCGAGCGTGTCCAGAGAATGCGGCCGTCGCGGGCCACCGTCGGCGTCCACTCGCTGAGGTTCGCAAACGACAGCGGACGGATTTCGCGGCCGTCCATTCTGAAAAGCACGAAGGCCTGCGGCCGCCAGCAGAGATATCGCGCCTTGCAGCGCGTTGAGATAAACGCCAGCCCACCGTCGGGCAGCGGACACGGATAATAATCATGGAACGGCCCGTCGGTGAGCTGCCGCGCCGCGCCGCCGCCTGCATCCATCGCCATCAAGTGCCAATAAGGTTGCTCCTCGCCCGCCTGGATCTTCTGCGGCCGGTAGGCGAAGTAAATCTTCCGCGCCTCGAAATCCGCCATGACGTCGCGCGCGATGCCGTCGCCGGCGTCGAAGAGCGTCGTCAGCTTCGCCGCCGCCGGCTCCAGCCGGCCATTGCATTGCGGAATCTCCAGTACGCACACCCCGCCGCCCGGTCTGAACTGCGAGTCGAGCACGTCGCTGTAGTTGTGCGACGACAGATACGGATGGCGCTTGACGAAGAGGACGCGTTGCAACGGCGCGAGGTCCGGGTCGCGAAACATCAATTGCCGTTTCGCCATCCGCGCGGCGAGATAGAGCGCCTCGTCGTCTTGTGGCGGCAGTCCATGACCGCCGCCGCTGATTGTCGCCCGCTGCCGCAACGCGGTCAGCTCTTTCCTCGCGTCTGTGGTATCCACGCCCTTCGCCGAGAGCCGCGCGATCATGTCCTCCATCTGCGTCAGCGCGCTCTCCGTCGGTTTCATTCGTGCGATGCGGCCCCAATAGGGTTTGCCGCCGGGCAGTGCCGGCCGGTCCGCGAACAGCGGCGAGAGATGGTCTGTGGTGCTGATCCGCTGCCACGTTGCGCGCTCGCACAGGAACGCGTAGCGCACCAGCCCGTCGGGCGTCACCGGCTCCGGCAATGGCGCCGGCGGCACGTAGGGCGCGACCGGCCTCGACTTTGGCTGCCCGAACACGGTCGCCGTCTTCACCTCTTTCACCGTCCGCCATTGCCTCCCATCGAGCGAGAGTCGCACCTCAAACGCCACCGGCACGCGATCATGGTATTGGCCGTCGCGATCGCGCGAAAAGACGACCTTTGCCACCCGCGCCGGCTGCGGCAGTTCGATCTGCGCCCACTCGTCGCCGGCGCCGGCGGCGATCCAACTGTGCGCGTTGCCGTAAAGCCCGTCGTTGAGATGTGCGATCTGGTGAATGGCGTAGCCGCTCAAGCATGACGACGCGCTGGCCTTCGCGCCGTCCTTGGCCAGCGCCAGATTGCGCGCGCCGTCGGGGCCGAAGACTTCCAGTTCGTCAAGGCAGGGTTGCCCGCCGCCGCTGGCGTGGATGACAAACCGCACGAACTTTGCTTCTTCCGGCGAAAAAGTGATGGCATTCGGCGCGGCAGGGTTGATGGAGACGTCGGCAGCGAGAACCTGCGCAGCAAGCACAACGATGGCGGCGGCATGGATCGTTGTCAGGCTCATTTTCGTAAAAGAAGCTGCGCGGGAGTATACAAGCCGCGCAACCCAACTCAACGAGTTTCTGCTGTTATTGCCGCCCGCTGCGCATCTGTTCGATGAAGCGCGCGGGCAGTTGCGGGCGCAGATCATCACGATAGAGGCCAATCTCGGCGAACGGGATCACCGGATCGAAACCGGCTCGCTCCATGTCGGGTGTCGGCTTGGCGGTGCTGAAGTCGCCGCGCGCGGGATCGCCGAAGCCCGGATTCCTGTCGGTCACAAAGTTGTCGAACCGCTGCGCAAAGCCGCGGTCGCGGCGGAGAAACTCGTCGCAATCGAGTGCAAGGTTGCGCGTGATGAGGTTCACGTCGTGGTTCTCCTGCAACCGCGCCAGCGCCGGATAGCGCGCGAGGTAGAGCGTCGGATCAATCTCGCGCGACGCCATCGAGCTGGCGGTGAATTCGCGCCAGCGCTGCTCGCTCCACGGTGAGAGACTGATGGCCGCCGCGCAGTCCACGAATACGTTGTTGTCCACGATGTTGTCCTTGCCGCCGTGAATCTGCACGCCGCCGAAACCGAGCTTGCCGGCGGAACTGCGGTAGAAGACGTTGCCGTAGATCAGCACGCCGCTGATGGCGTCGTCGAGGCGGATGCCGGCCTGGCCGCAAATCAAGTCCGGACCTTGGTGGCGCCAGTTGCCGATGTGATGCCAGTAGTTGAAACGAAAGATGTTCCCTCGGAACGTCGGGTCGCCGAACGAGTCCACGCCACCCTGGTCGTCGGACTCCAGCACGACGTTGTGGACCTCGTTGAACTCGACCAGATGCTCGTTGCCCTCGACGCGCATCGCGCTGCTGCCGACGTGGTGCATGAGGTTGTGCGCGATGCGGATGCCGACGCCATTGGCCAGCACGGCGGGCGTGTAGGTGTGGTCCATCCGCGAGAGATGATGAATGTGGCAGTTCTCGACGAAGTGTCCGCACGGCGTCAACGTCTTGCGGTCGCCGGCATGAATCACCACGCCGCCGCGGCCCAGCGAGCAGATGTCGCAGCCGAGCAGACCGTGGTTCTTGCCGCCCTCAACAACGACGCCGTCGCCGGCGAGATTGCGCACCGTGCAGCCCGCCAGCAGGAGATGCTCGCCGCCCTTGATTCGCAGGCCGTCGCTACGGCCCGTCTGCCACGTCAGCCCGCGAAACGCGACGTGCGAGACGCCGTCGAGTTCCACAAACGACGAGGCGAACATGGAGATTTCCACCACTGCGCGATTCGGGTTGGACGGCGGCCAGAAGTAGAGCACACCGCGCTGGCGGTCGAGATACCACTCGCCGGGCCGATCAATCTCCGACAGCAAGTTCAGCGCGTAGTAGCGCCGGTTCTTGGTGAAGCCGTAGTGATGCAGCGGCGGCGCGAGCGTGATGATGCGCTGTGCCGTGTCAATCGAGGCGATCTTCTCGTAGGAATCGGCCCAGTCGTGGAACCAATAGCCGTAGAGCCACGCGTCGTTCTCGTCCTTCCAGCGCGCGGGCCGGTCGCCATCATAGACGAACTGGCCGCCGACGAACCGAGTCTGGCCGCGCTTGTCGGTTCGTTGCGGGCCGAGCGCCTCGCCGGATATCACGAACCCATCGTTCGGCCAGCGCGCGATTTCCATCGCTTTGCCGTCGAAGAACAACTCCAGCGTTGGATGGGTGCGAAACCCGCGTCCGCTGCTGTAACCACCCGGCTCAAACTTGCCGTAATCGCTGATGCCCTGCGCATTCAGGTCGCTTTGCCAGACCTTGCCGCGCGCTTCCTCCGGCAGCCGCGCCAGCACAGCCGCGTCGGTGACTCGCGTGAAGCCGCGGACGCGCGCGCCGCCGTTGAATCGCGGGGTCTCCTTCCCGAACGCCGCATAAACCACCGGCGCTTGCTCGGTGCCGGAATCCCCGGCGGTGAGCTTGAACGTCTGCTTCACGGTATATTCGCCGCCGCGGATGAAAACGGACACGGGATTTCTGATTTTCAGAGTCCGGATTTCGTCTCTGGCGCGCTCCAGCGTCGCGAACGGTTGCTCCTTGGTTCCCGGATTCTTGTCGTCGCCTGTCGGCGAGACGAAAAGCGCGACGGCGGACGTCGGCCATTTCAGCGGCGGCGTTCGCGACGCAGCCGGGTCGCGCGCGGGCAAGCCGCGTTCCACTCGCTCGATCTCCTTAGCGCATTCCACAGCTTCCGTTTTAAAATGCGCCGGCGCGTCGCTTGTCGTGGCCACCTTCGCCAGCTCGGCTTTCGCAGTGGCGAAGTCGCGCTGGCAGGCGAAGCTACGCGCCACGCGCAGTTGGGCGATGGCGCGCAACGCCGGTGGCGCGTCAGCCTGCGCGAGCACCTTGGCGTATTCGGCGCGCGCGGCAGCGTAATCGCGCTCCGCAAAGCGCGCGTGGCCGAGCGACAGCCGCGCGCCCAACCGCTCCTCGGGCGTGATCTCCGGCAGCGACAGAATCCGCTCCTGCGCCTCACGCGTCAGGTTGCAGCCCGGCGCTTCCTTGAACAGCTTCACTGCCGCCGCTGACGCCAGTTGATTCAGTTGCGGGCAAAGGCCGGTGGCGTTGAAGACCTTCACGACCTCGGCGGCGGCCGCCGCGGTCTTGCGTTCGCCGCGCAACGCCTCCGCCAGTTGCAGCCGCGCGACGGCGAGCAGGTCGCGATGCAATCCGGCGGTCTGCGTCACCTGCGACAGCTCTTTCCCGGCAGCCGCGAAGTTCTTTTCCGACACAAACCGGCTCGCGGCGTCAAAACGCGCGGCGATGCCATTCGACACCGGCGCTTGAAAATACGCGTGCCGCACCAGTTCGCCGATGGTCAGCGCGCGGTTGAACACCGCCACCTCGTCCACGTCCAGCACCACCGAGCCGACGCCGGAGTTGGCGAAGCCGATGCGGAATGATTGTTTCTCGGTGGGCGCGGTGAACGGCCCGGCGAACGCCTCCGATGCGGCGGCCATGCCGTCCACGTAGAGGCGCATCGTCCCGCCGTCCCACGTCGCGGCGATGTGATGCCAGAGGCCGTCCGGCACCGCGCCGGTATGCGTGCCAATCGAGTGCGACGGCTTCGGCCGGCCGATCTCGAAGTTGATGTGCTTTTCCGGATAGCCCGTCGTCAACCGCAAGCCTTCCCAATAGCCGTTGCCGAGCGCCAGCAACGTGCCGTTTGTCGTGCCTTCGTTGCCGCGATGCGCGCCTGGCCCATTCCATCGCATCCACGCCTCGATGGTGAACGCCTTGCCGACGCTGAACGCCGGGCCAACAAGCCAGCCCGCGTCGAGCCGCACCGCCTTCTTCTGCGCCCAGCGCCCGGCGACAATGCGCAGCGTCTCCGCCGGCGCGCCCGCTTTTTTCTGGATCTGGAAATTCATTGGCGCATCCGCGCCTGTCGCGGCCACCGCGCCGCCGTCCACGTTCTCAAACGTGTAGAAACGCGCGAGCGAACTGTCCGCCGCCAACGCGTCACGGTGCCGTTGCCACGCCTCGAACGAACCGCCGGCGGTGGAGTCCGCCCCCGCGCAGTGACACGCGCCCGCCAGGACGCAGACGAGAAGAAGTTGGATTGGATGGTTCATGGTCATGAGACCGCCATTGTGTGCAGCGAAATGCACGTCCCGTCAGTAAAAAACTGTCGCCTTTCGGGTCCGTCTTCAGTTTTTTCCTGCGTGATTACGCATGCTGACCCACGGCATCGGGACATGCTCTCGCAGGAAATGCTTCCAGCAGCACTTTAGTTCACTTCGCCGGTTTGAGCAGCGATTCCTTGGTGTGCGAGAACACGGGTGGGATGCCTTGAAGTTGAACGTGGAAATCCTCGACGATGCCGATGGTGGGTTTGTCGAGGCGCAGGCTCCAAATCTCGCCGGCGGAGTCGGTCCTCGGCCGGGCCACGAACTGGTGGGCCTCTGCGATGCTGTCCTTCTCCTCGATAGTGCGGCCGTCGGGGTCGCGCAGGATGGCCTTGATGCGCTCGCCGGGATTATCACCCGCCACCTTCACCGCAAACTCCTTCGCGCCCGCCGGCACCCAGAAGAAGAACTCGCCGGTTGTGCCGAGGAAATGAATGGAGCCGCTCGTGGAGTAAATGCAGACACGGTGAGAGGCTGAGTTTACGGTTGCGGTCCAGTTGTGCGGCTCGCAGACGATCTTGTGCGCGCCGGTTTCGGCGGCTAGGAAACTGTAGGCGGTTTCGCCTTCGCCTTCCGCGTCTTTCAGCTTCGTGAGCTTGCCGGACGGCGCGATGAGAGTTACAGGCGCGGGCCGGGGGGTGCCTTTGCCGACGGGGCGGACGAGGACGGTGAACGCCGCCTGTTGGCCGGCCTCAGCCCAGAGCAGCCATTCAGACAGATCGCGCTGGCGCGCAGTGCAGCGCCGGCTGGCCTGGGGCGTCGCTGTTGGCAGTGCCGGCTCGAAACGGGTGTCTTTGGTGGCGAACTTGGTGATTTGTTTGAAACTGCGATGAGGCATCCACTCGGCGATCAGCTTTGGCGTGAGCGCGTGCTTCACGGTCTTATCATCGTGCTTCACAATGAGCATGCCGGTGACGTCGCGCAATCCCGCACCGCCGGACATGTCGTGATAGGACATTGGCAGCCGGTTGAGCGGGTCGGTGATTGTGCAGTCGGCGAAGCGGATATTGCCAAAGTCTTCCGTCGCGCTCGAACTGCTCGACAATGAAATGGGTGCTGTTGCCGGCTGGTTGGTGGCGGCGTTGATGACCTGGCAGTTCACGAAACTCACGCGCGCGCCGCTGGCCGACTTGTCGCCGACGGCGATGCCGCACTGTTGGGCCGACGTGAACTTGCAGTTGATGAAGTCCATTGTGCCTTTGACGCCGGCGGTGTCGCTGTCGTTGGCGGTGACGAAGCAGGCCGACCGGCGGCAACCGATCGACCGGCAATTTTCAATACGAACGGAGATCGGCTTCGACTCGGCGCGCAACGGCCGCAGGTAGAACGTGTAGGCGTCGCCGCGGTTGTTCTCGGAGACGCAGTTGCGCATGACGCAGTTGGAGAGTTCCTCCGATTCGTGGTTCGGCTCAAAATCAATGCCGGCCTCTGGCGCGGTGCCCCACGTGTCCTTGAGCACACAATTCTCGATGAGCAGGTTGCGCGCGCTGATGACGCTGATGCCCTGACGGTAATTGTTGTCGCAGACCACGTCCCGGATGACCACGTCGGAGCACGGCACGCCCTTGCGCGCCACGCCGAGGTAGATGCCGTCGCCGCCGCTGTCGGCCAGCGTCAGGCCGGTGATGCGCACGCGCGAGCAACTATGGAGATCGAGCACGTGCCGCCACTCGGCGTGTTTGTATTGCGTCTTGTCGTCGTAGTCCTGCTTCCACATCTTCAGCGTCGCGCCGTAGCCGGTTAGCGTGATGTTCGTTTTCGACGACGCCGAGAAAAGCGAATCGCCCGTTCCCTTGAACGCGCCGCGCTTGGCCTGCACGATGGCGCCTTTCTCGAAAACGATTTCCTGGTTGCCGGCGAGATGGAGCTTGTCCGTGATCCACGGTGCACCGGTGTTTTCGACGATGAGCTTGCGCGCGCCGGAGTTGATGGCGGCCTGCAACGCCGCGGTCGAGTCGGCGGGATCAAATCCCCACCACGAGGCGCGGGCTTCCTTGCGTTTGCCCGAACGGACTTCCTCGACGGCGGCGGGATTGGCGTCCGGCGGCGCGGCGGCGCGCACAGCCGCGAGGCACGAAAGTGCCAGAATGAAGACGGCGAAATGTTTCATATTCATGCGATCTCCCAACCTTTCCGATACGAGCCTTTGAAGACGACGTCGGCTGCGGGCACGCCGCGGGCCTTCATCTGCGCGGCGTCCCAGTAAAGCTTTCGGCCGGTGCGTAGCGACGCCGTGCCCAACAGCGACAGCTCGGTGAGCCGCGCGCCGTATTCGAAGTTGGCGCTGGCCGCCGTGCCGCCCTTGATGGCGTCGAGCCAGTCGCGATGATGGCCCTTGGAACGCGGCAGGCTTTCGACCGGTTTCTTGTAAGCGCGCGTTTTTTCAATCGGCAGCAACCGCGGCTGTCCGCCCGCACCTTCGCAGAGCATGAGGCCGTTGTCGCCGACAAAGAGAGCGCCGCGGCTGGGCAACGGCTGGCCTTCGCCCATCTCCTCCGGGCAGGCCGGCTTGAGTCCGCCGTCATACCACACGACCTTCACGGGCGGTTTGTCGCCGCGCGCGCCGAAGTGGTAGTAGCACACCTGGCCGTGCGGCGCGATTTCCTCGTCCATGTTGCCGGCGGGACATGCCTCCACGCTCAACGGTTCGCGCAGGTCGAGCGCCCAACACGCGGCGTCGAGATCGTGGCAGCCGAAGTCGCCGAGCGCGCCGTTGCCGAACATCCAGAAATCGCGCCACGAGACCGGCGCGTAAGCCGGATTCCACGGACGCGGCTCGCGCGGGCCAATCCAGAGGTCCCAGTTCAAGCCCGCGGGCACCGGCAGCGTCCCCGTCGGGCGGCCCGTGAGCTGTTTGTTCCAGCGGTTCGCTCCGACCCACGCGTGGACCTCGCGCACCGGGCCGATGGCGCCGTCCCAAATCCACTCGCACGTCAGGCGGATGCCGACGCGCGAATGGCCGCTGTTGCCCATCTGTGTGGCGACGCCGGTTTCCTTCGCGACCCGCGCCACCTGCCGTGCTTCCCAGATGTTGTGTGTGAGCGGCTTCTCGCAATAGACATGCTTGCCCGCGCGCATTGCCGTGATCGAAACGTAAGCGTGCAGGTGGTCGGGCGTGGCGCAGAGGATCGCGTCAATCGCCTTTTCCTTTTCCAACATTACGCGGAAGTCCTCGTACTCGGCGCAGCGGAAATTCGGCCTCTTCTCGCCGTAATGTTTCTCAATTTCGGCGCGCACCGGTTTGCGGCCACCGAGACCGCGATAATAGTACGGCTCCAGGTCCCACTGCTCAGCCGGGTCGGCCACGGCAATGAACTGCGCGTCCTCTTCGTGAAACAACGCGCGGAGGTTTGAACGCCCCTGTCCGCCCGCGCCGACGAGGGCGATGTTGATCTTCTCGCTCGGCGGAACGAACTTCGGCCCGCCGAGCACGTGGCGGGGGATGATGTTGAAAAGCGCGACCGTGGAGGCTGTTGTACGGATGAACTGGCGTCGGGTGGTTTTCATGATTTGTTTTCGTAAACGACGGTCAGGGTTTCCTGGTTGTCTGGCTGCCGACCGATTGTGCTGACGACGCGGGCGTAAACTCCAGCCCGCCGAACTGGAACGGCGTGGCGTCGAACTTCACGCGCAATACATGGTTGCCGGCGGGGAGCCGTACGGTCTTTGGAGAAACCAGTGGTTGATAGTTTCCCCACCATTGTCTGCCCGTGGTGAGGTCGCTGCCGAAGGCGAACTCCGTCAGCGGCTTGCCATCGAGTTCAAGGAAGATGCGGTCGGACTTGTCGGATGCAAAGCCCTGGCCGTTCACGCGGGCGACGAACGGCGCGACCTTGTAGCTGCCGGCCTGCTCCACGTTCACCGTGTAGCGGACCCACATGCCGCGCTGCGAGGCGCCGATGCCTTTTTCGTTCGGCGCGTTGATGCCCTCGTCCGGACGGAACTTGAGGTTCCACGGCGGTTTTCCATACGTGTTCTGCTTCGCGTAGGTGAAGTAAGCCACGCGCTGACCGCCTTCGTCGTAATGGCCGGGAATGATGCGGCCGGGGATAACCTGCGGCTTGCCAAGATAAGGCGTGCTCGTGCCTTCGGCCGGCCAGCGCACTTCCAGCGTCAACGGTTCCGATATGCCGATGAGGCCGTCCTTGTCGCGGGCCATCGCGATCAGGATGTTTTCGCCGAGGTAGAGTTGCTTCGCCGGCAGCGTGAACGTCGCCGAAGCGGCGGCTTTCTCGGCGCGGATGCGGCCGTTGGTGAAAAGCATGAGGTTGGTCACCGCACTGCTGCCGTCCGACGCGGCCACGCGGAACGCGACCTCGTCGCCTTGATCCACGGCTCTCACAGGCTTGCCCAGCCGCAGCGTGACCGACGGTTTTTTCCCGCGGCCGAGGTCTTCCTCATAGACGCGCACGTAATCCACCGTGAGTTGGTCGGGCCAATGGACGGCGTCGGCGTAGTCGCCTTGATAACCCTTCGCGCGGTTCGGATCGCGGAAGCAGCCGGAGATCAGCACGTGCATCGGCTGCGTCGTCACCGGCACTTCGTGGTAGTCGAGCCGGAACGTCTCCCTGCCGTCGCAGTAGAAGACATATTCGAGCGGCGTCCACTCAACGCCGACGACATGGAAATCGTTCCAGGAATCCACGACGACGTTGGTGCCGCGCGAGACGCGGTAAAGCGTGTCGCCGTCGAGCTTGCCGACGCGCTTGTTGTTTTCCATCGCCGACTCCAGTTGCGCGTCGAAATGGACGTTGTGGGCAAAATCGTTTTTCTTCTTCGGCTTGTTGAAATCCTCAAACATGTCAATCTCCTGGCCCATCTTGAACGGGTTCGGACCGACCTCGACGCCGTAGAGCCAGACCGCGCCCCACCAGCCCGGCTCGCGCGAGAACCGCGCCCGTGTCTCGAAATAGCCGTAGGTGCGCTGGAACTTGCCCTTGGTCTGGACGCCGTGATGGTAACGATAAACGCCGTCGGCGTCGCGCGTGACCTTGATGACGAAGTTGCCCTTGCCATCCACGTCCGCGTGGTCCTCGCAGAGCAATCCCTTCGCGCCGTTCCAGCAAAACGCCTCGCCGCTGTTGCGGCGGGTCCACTTCGACTCGTCGAGCTTGCCGCCGTCGAACTCGTCGCTGAAGACGAGCTTCCAGTGTTTATTGGCTGGCGGCTCGGCCAGGGCTGGAAGACTCGCCGCTACCAGCGCCAGTGCGAGCATTTGCAGAAAGTGAGAGGTGCTCATAATTTGGCTTCGCGCATTCTACCACGTTTGTGTCACGCAACCGATGGATTGCGGCTCCATCTCAAGTGAGAGCAGCGCGACGCCGCCTTCGATCCGCGGTTTCAGTTCGCGCGCGTTCCACTCGTCGCGATAGATCGCGCCGGGCTTGTGCGGAATGGCGAGCACCGGGCCGCGCAACGTGGCGGGCCGGGCGTTGTAAAGCGTCCAGAGCGCGCGCCGGTGGCCGGGAAAACGGTTCGCGCAAACGTCAACGCGCTCGGTGGGCACAAGCATTTCCGGCGCGTCGGAGGTGAAGCAATCGTTGAAGCGTTTCTTCAGGTCGCAGGCGCGCGCCATGAATTCGCGCCCGCGCGATTCGTCGAGGTTCCAGATCGAAGCGTAGATGGCCTCGCCGTTGAAAAACGTGAACTTCAGCTCGTGCCACGAGGCGTAGTCGGTGCCCAGCGGCAGGTCGAGATGCAGCAGTTTCGGAAACATGAACCGGTAGAGATTGAGCGCCACGCGCCCGCCGCCGGTGCCGCGCTCGGCGTCGAACACGCGGCTGAACAGCTCGCCGGCGCGGCGGTTGAAATAATAATGAATGCACCCGTCGAAATACTGCGCGACGGCGTCGAAGGCGGGATGCTCGCCATAGAGCGGCACGGCGGCGGGCACTGCTTCCCGCAGGCGGCGCATGAACGCAACATCGGTGGCGTTGACGGCGTTTGGCGTCGCGTGGCCGTGGGCCGTGCTGAAACACTGGCCACGCGATTTGCCGATGATGTCCTGCCGCGTCGGCAGTTCGTCCACGTAAAGAACGCGCGCCCCGGTTTCGCGCAGGAGCCGCTGGTAAGTGGCCGACATGTATTCGATCCACGGCTCGCATGCGTGACACATGCGGAACGTGTTGGGATACGCGATGTATGGCCGGCCGTTCGGCAGGATCACGGCGGTGCTGTCGCCGAAGCGCTGGCCCGGCGCGGTATCGCGTCCGCAAAGCGTGGCGTTGATGTAAAGCGAGACCGGGATGCCAAGGTTGTTCTGAACGTCCGCGATGGCTTTTTGAAACGCGGGCAGGCCGCCCATCGCGTCGTAGTCGGCGCCGGCGTATTCGCCCCATCGAATGAGATTGCCGGGTGTGTAAGTCCACGCCCACATGTGCAAAATATCGGGCGCGTAGCCGGTCCGCCGCCGCCATTCATCGGCGATGGCGCGGAAACGGTGGGTCTTGGTTTCGGCGTCATACCACGCGGGGAGTTTGTAAAACGGCGTGTCCACGCCATCGGCGATTTCGGCCAGCAACACCCAGCTCCCGCGAAACCACGGCTTGTCCTGCGACTTCACGGGCTGATACCACGACGCGAGCCAGTCGCGGTAACACCGCGCCGCCTCGTGCCAGTCGCCGGCGTGAAATCCGAGCGTGGTTCGCGGCAGCACGACACCGCCGCTAGGCGCCAGCCGCGTGGTCTGCGCGGGATACTCGACATGAAACTGCGCGCCGTCATCGCGTTTCGCCAAAAAGAGGCGGCGCTCGCCGTTGCCGCGGTCTTGTGTCCGCAACCACACGCCGCAGCTGAGGCGCGGATTGAATACGTCGAAAAATTGTATCGGGAACGCCGCGCCCGCGTAGCTGTAGTAGGCGGCCCGGTCCGGCCCGAGCGCGTTCCGATATTGTGGAAAGAAACATTGCAGGTCCGCGACATTCCCCAGCCGCAGCCCGCGCACCACCGGAAACCGCAGCTCCGCGTCCACCGGCTGCGCACCGGCGTTCGTGACAGCGAGTTGGAAGGCCGCCTCGGCCGAGGCGTCCACCGTCACGGTGGCGACGCAACGCAGCGCTGCGTTGGAGCCGGACAGGCTGTAGCTGACGGCGAATCCTCCGGGAACTTCGCGGATGGAGTCCAGCTTGCAATTTTCCGGCGGCACGGCGCGTCCGCCGAACTTCGCCTCCAGCAACGCGCCGCTTGCGACGCTCGTTTCCACTCCGGCCGCGCGTCGATGCCTAAAGCTCACAGGCGCGAGCGCGCGGTTCGCGTCCAGCGCCAGTTCGAAGTGGGCGTTGCCGAGCCGGAGCACGTTGCCTTCGCGGCGGGCGTAAGGCCGCAGGGTTTTGTCCAACGGCGCCGGCTTCGCGGCGATCCGTCGCGATTCCTCCGCCAGCGCCGCAAACCGCCGCGCGCCGCTGTTGACCGTGAGCGCGGCCAGACATACCTGCGCGCCTCGCGCGCGGTTGTGCAGCACCACCCGGGCGAGTTGGGTGCCGTTCGCGGGCACCACGCACGCCGACAATTCGCGCTGGAGGACGTAATCGTCGTCGGTCAGCGAAAACGGAAAAGCGAAATCGCGCGTGCCGTCCGCGTAGTCGAGTTCCACCGCGAACTGTTCGACGTTATCCAGCGCGTTTGGGCCGTCGCCCACGAAATAATTCCTCACCCGGCCCGGCAACTCCGTCGCGAGCAGCAAGAAAACCTCCGACGCCGGCCTGTTCACGGTCACCGCAATGCGGCTGTCGCGGCTCACGGGCGCGAGCGCGCCGCACGGACCCTTCACGCCGAACTGCTCGATCTGCTCTTGGTTTTGTTCCGGCTCGGGCGGCGGCGCGACGAGGTTGTCGGCGTCCAGTTGCGCGATGACGCGGAACGGAACGCCGCCAATGCCGATGTCGCCGCGCTCGAACCAAGCGCCGCCGTCCCGCAACATCGGATCGTTCGGACGGGCAAGCGAACGGCTTGTCAACCGGTCGAACCGGTCGTTGAACAGCCCTTGCAAACCGACGGGCGCGAGATCGGAGGATTCGACGTGTGACTTGTCCGTTTCCAGCGCCGCGCCGAATTCGCCGGCGCTCCGCACAAACTCCAGCCGCCGCACGCGCAGCCAGGTTTGCGAGTCCACCGAATCGAGCGCCACCAGCAACCTGGCCGGCGCCGTCGGCCACACCCGCCGCACGATCAACCGGTGCCACGCCCCGTCGTCAACAAGGTCGGTCGCCGGGACCAGCGAAGTCGTCGCCGGTTTGCCGTTCGCCTGGCGCGAGGCCAGCGCGATCACGTCCGTGGCCGGCCGTTTCCGCCACAGCCACCGCGCCTGATATTCCAGCACGAAAAACCCATCCGGCGGAATCCCGCCGCCGTTCCAAGTCCGTTCCCAACGCATACTTTTCGGCTGAGCCAGCTCGCCTTCCAGCGCGAACAAAAGTCCATCCGCCGCCGTCGCCTCGAATCTGGCCGGCCTCCGTTCAGCGGGAATCTGCGTCGCCAGCGCCTTCCACTCCTGCGGATCGAGCGGAGTGATGGTGTTGTTCGCGTTTGCGGCGGAGAATCCCGCCACCGTCAACGCCCAGAACGAAACGAGGCAACACCGTTGCTTGGTTTTCATGGTTCCAAAAATGATCTGGCGGAAAACTTCATTCCACCGGCGCCAGCCGGCCCCAAAACATGCCCTTCGGCAGATGGCGGACCTGGCCCCGCCAAACGATGAGGTGGCCGTTGTCGAGGCACCAGCGCGCAATGCGGTCGCTCTGCTCCGGCGTGGCCAAGCCGGAGTAAACGGCGAACAGCGAGCCCCACACCGACGGCTGGTGCCAATGTTCGCTCGCGGCAACAAACAAGCCGATTTTGCCATCCCAAAGCATCGCGATCGACCTCTTCACCTGCTCCGCTTCCTGCCGCCACGGCGCGGCGCGGTCGCTCTGGCCGGCGGCGTCGAACATCTCCGCGAGTTTTAGGCACGCATCCCAGAACAAGACCGAATCGAACTGCTGGTCGCCTACCAGCGGCACGGTGTCGAGAAAACTGTAAGGCCGGAACAGCGCGGCGTCGGTGATTGTGACAAGACCGTTGGCGGGATTCCGCGGCGTGAAACGCATCGCCTTCTCCAGCGCGCCGGCGGTGTGGCGGAACGGTTCGAGGTCGCCGTAAAGCTTCCAGTATTGGTGACAGAGGATGACCATGAAAGGCGACTGGTCCACCGAGCCGTTCCGGCTGAGCGGCTTCGCTTCGCCGCCGGGCGAATAGACGCCCTTGCCGTCGGCGCGCACGCGGTCGGGCATGCAGCCGTCGTCGCGCTGCGCCGCCGCGAGGAACAAGTAGCCGTCGCGGATCTCTTCGCGCGTGAACGCCTCCGGGCAGCCTTCGATCATGTAACTCCAGTCGCGCACCCAGAATGCGCCGTAGCCGCCGGTGGCATCCGGCGTAAAGATCTTCACGCCGTCCTTGCCTGCGCGCGAGCTGCCGCGCAGGACGCGCTTGGCCTGCTCGCGCAGCCATTTTTCGGAGGCGTCAAACTTCTTCGCCAGTTCCGGCGGCTGCAACTTGACTGTTGTTCCCAGGAGGGCGCGTAATCGTTTCGCGCCAGCCAACGGCATCGCGGCGCTGGCGCAGTAATCGCGCACGCCTCGCTTCTTGGCCGAATTGTCGTTGACCCATTCATTGATGTCCTTGCGCGCCTGGAAATCCTCCACCGCATCGCAGAATGCCGCCGCTGCGCGCGCCGGGTCGCGCCGCATGAGCGTTTCCATCAGCCACGGCAACGGCGTGGCCCAGTAGCCGCCGTTTTGATAGGAGCCATCGTCGCGCGGCGGCTTCCACGGCGTCGCGGGCGAGGGCGTCAACGACAGCGGCGGCGCGAGCGGCACGGGCTGGTTCCACGTCCGCTGGCCGTCATACACCCCCGTGAAAAGACAAGTGAGCTTGCCGTCCTCGATCAGGAGCCACGGGCGCTCGCGACGGGCCGGATGGAACTCCGTGCCGTCGGTCCAGCGGATCGTGTGGTCGTAGGCGACGGGATGGGGCCATGGCTGCCAGCCGCCGATGCCGTCCGCGGAGCAGAGGTGCGCGCCCCAACGCTCGTGGCCGGTGACGCTGCCGGCGTTGTCCTCGCAGACGACGTGATACGCGCCGGCGTGTTTGAAGAAAAAGAAATCCTCCAGCCGCGCCGCGGGCCAGAGGGAATCGTTGGCGACCGTGTAAGGTCCCTCGAACGTGCGCGCCACGGAGATGCAGACGCGCAGGTTGATCGTGCGCCAGAACAACCGGACGCTGCCATCCGGCTCGAAACACGCGGCGGGATTGTTCGCGTCGGTGGCCAGTCCCAGATCGAGCGGCTTGTCGCGGCGCGTCCACGGGCCGGTGACGGCGGGCGCCGTGGCGATGCCGATCTGCCGGTAACGCGAGCCGATGGCGGAGGCGATGTAATAGAGCACGAACGTGTCGCCGACCTTGTAGATGGCCGGGTTGTGAGCCATGCCGCTGTCCCATTTGTCCGGCTCACGCCTGCCGATCACGACTTCCTGGAACTTGTAAGGTCCTTCCGGCCGCGACGCGACGGCGCGCACGATCTCGGAGTGCTCGCGGTAGCCTTCGGGAAACTTTGTCTCCACGGGCCAGCGTGACGCGAACATGTGATACTGGCCATCGGCCTTGATGGCCGACCCGCACCAGACAAACCAACCGTCCATCGCGAAACCGGTGCCTTTGGCGACGGGTTGGATGCGATCGGCAATGGATAATTCCTTCGCGCCGGTCGGCGGAACAATGCCCGCGATACGGAAGAAGTTTTGCAGCAGGATTTTCCCATGCGGATGTTCGTTGTCGTAAATCTCCGGATGAAACTGCGTGCCGTAAACCGGCCGGTCGCGGTGCTTGATGACCTGGACCTTGCACTCATCGGAGCTGGCGAGCAGATCAAATTCCGGCGGCAACTGCTTGCACTCGGCGCAGTGGCGCTCCGGCACGATGATCTCGTCCGGCAGGCCGTCGAAGAGCGGGTCCCGTTTCACGATACGCACGGGCGTGAAATCCCATTCCTTGTAGTAGCCCGGGTAATACTTCGGGTTCGCATCCTTTTCGCCCGCCTTCAGCTTGCGCATCACGCCACTCTTGCCGCCGTAGGTCAGGTAGATGAAGTGATGGCCGCCGCAAAACGCGATGAACGGCCTGGTGGTCAGCTTGATCATTTCCGCCAGCTCCTGCTCGCGGGACTTGTCGTCGCGGGCCTTCCACGCCGTCATCACGACGGCCTTGATGTTCGGTTTCTCAAGGTCGTTTCGCGCAAGCTGCGTGTAATTGACCAGCAGGCACGGCAGGCCGGACAGTTCCTCGATGCGGTTGCGAAGCTGCAGAACCTTCCTCAAACCGTGCGGCAACCCGTCGGCATTGTCCTCGGGCCGCAGTGGACGGCGCAGCACGTTGTTGCCACCGGCCTGCTTGACCTGTTCGCGCAGTTCATCCGCGTTCTGGGTATTGATGAGGACGACCGTGGTTGGCGAGTTCGTGGTGAACTGCGCCCAACCGCTGAAAAGGTCGCCGGTGCCATCCAGCGGCGCCGCGGCACCGACGTTGACGAGCATCAACAACAACAGGGAAAAAGAGATTCTTGGAAGTTTCATGGCGAGACGAGTTTGTTGAGCCAGGCGCGGAGCCGGGTGCGCGCCTCGCAGGGGCGGAGAACCCACGCGTCGTTGTGGTTGCGGAACCCGGTCGGGACAAACGTGAAGTTTCCACCCGGCATGGCTTCGGCGAGATAACGGCGCGTGTCCTCGACGCCGTCGTCTTCGTGACAGATGAACTGCGGCCGCGCGCCGAGCCGTTTCAGTCGCGCCAGCGCCGAGGCGCGGTCGACGCCGGGATACGGCCACTGCGTCCGCACGCCGTCGTAGTGACTGTAGGCGACAAAGCCGCGCCAGAGCTTCGCCGTGGCGTCGTCGTGCAAGCCGAGGAAGTTGCACGCGATCGCGCCGCGCGAGAATCCGCAGAACACCACACGTTGCCCGTCACCGCCATACTCGCGGCAGATCCACGCCACCGCCTCGCGGCAGTAGCGGAGCGTCGGCTCGGCGTCGCGGGCCGGCGGGTCGCCCCACCACGTCAACGCCAGCGCATCGCCCGCGCCGTTGAGATACGGCAGACAAAGCCAGATGAATCCCTTTCCCGCCGACATGCCGTAGCCCAACTTGCTGCCTTCCGGGCGGCCGGTGCTGATGTCACCGAAGTTGTTCTTGTAACCGCCGTTGCCCGCGTACTCGACGATCACCGGATAACGCCGCGCCGGCTGCCAGTCCTGCGGCAGATACAGAACGTGATAGACCGCCGTCTGGCGCCACGCCGGCAAGGTCTGCTTGACGCGCAATCCCGGTCCCGGCGCCGCATCGCCCAGCGGCGGAACTTCCAAGTCCGCCGGGATGGTGGAAATGTCCGGCCACGTCCGCGAGTCAGCGCCGATGATCTCCGCGCAGGTGGCGAAGATGCCGAGTGTCAGCAACCATCCGATGATGTGGCGGAGCGGGTGGGGCGAGACTCTGTCGAGCCGGCTTCTTGGCGGTTTGGGCGGTCGGGTTGCGCCCGCCGTCGTCTCGTCTCGCCTCCGTGAGGGATCATGACTGCGCTGTCGTTTCATTGTCCGCGTCTTTCGACGCGCCCGGAGAGATTGCCAGTTACCGGGTGGTGATGCGAGCTTTGAGTACTCATTCCAACATGCAAAGATTATTGGACGGACCCATTCCACGCGAACGTTATGAATCAAGTGTTGTCCCCCAACACCGCGTCCCGGTCGAAGAGGATCAGCGAACAGTTCCCACGGGCGGTTCTATCGAGAAGCGTTCAACGTAAACTACCTTACAGGCATGGGGACCGGTCAACTCGGTGATGCCGGTGCGCATCTCCCAGCCGCCGGGTTTTGTGACATCAACAAGCCAGCCCTCTATGTTTACGATATCGCCGGGATGCGCCTTGCCCAACGTACTGCGCACGGTGTCGTTGCTGGGGATGAGATGCATGTTGCCCAGGCTGGAGAATGTTTCGGTCTCCGTCATGGGGGCGGGGCCTTTCCAGGAAATTTGGACCTGACGCCGCCAGAAATCGTAAATCGTAAACTTGTCCAGCATGCTTTGCTCGGACATGCGCCGCCAGCCCAGCAGATAGTCATAGGGGGAAATGTCGTGTACGACGTCGGAGTACTGATGATTCACGCACAGCACGCGCGCGCGGACCTTGTAGCTCGCCTGTCCGGTTATGGTGTAGCCGCCTTTTACCCAGACCGGGCCGTGTGTCAGCCTGCCCACAACAGGGTCGGAGTTTATCATCATTCCGGGCGGCCAACGGCGCACCGGCTCATAAACAAAAAACAGCACCAAAATCAGCCCCGCCACTATAATCAGCACGTTTTTCATGGGAAAGGAATTGTGATTCCGGTCGCGTAGCGGGGCCAACCGGGACGAAATTCCCCCACATCGCGGCGTGCTTGCTCTGTTCTGGCTGCCATCGTGTTCATCGATGTGGCTCGTTTGAACTTCGTCCGCAACGTAACAAATTCACCCCGCCCACACAACCCCCAAGCTCCGCTGGGTTGTTTCCTTGATCGTTTCTGCGACGGGTTCATGGGGTCAGTCCTGACGCTTGACGCAAGGCATTGGCAGAAAAGCCCGCGAGACTGAAACAACAACTGTCAAGAGTCGGGAGTTGACCCCATGACTGCATATATCTTTGACACTCTGGGAGGCTATGATATTTTCCCGCCACTGATTCGCAAACAGCGGGTCAGTTTTTCAAACTCGTGAACAAGGAGGTGCTCCAGATGGAAAATGTGGATTTTAGTTTCGACAGCTCATCCAGGACCATGACTTTCGTGTTTCGCGGGCGTCTCAACAGCGACACCTGCACCAAGAATGATCCGGATATCGAGAGTGCAATAGATCGCATCCTTAAGGAGAATCCTCCGCAAACCGTCTCCATCATCTTCGACATTGGTCAGGTGGACTACGTATCCTCGCTGTTTCTTCGGGTGGTCATCATGGCGGCCAGGAAAGTGGCGAAGGGAAAATTCAAGCTCACAGGCGCCACCCCGCTCGTCAGGAAAATGATCGAGATCTCCGGACTCGACAGGCTTATTTTCGAGCCACTTGAGAGTTAGTCTATAGCATGGGTTTGCGTTGTCCGGTCGGGTCATCAAAGGTCAGCCGTCATGGGGTCAACTCCCGCGGATTCACTGGGTATGTGGAAGAGCCTCAGCGCCCCGACAATCCGTGTGGTGCAAGCTTCCAGCTTGCGAATCATGACGACTCCGCAAGCTGGAAGCTTGCGCCACGTTATTCCACCGGTCCCGGTCGGACAATGCGGGGGGCGGTCTTGATCTTCGGGCGGATGGCGAGCCATTCGACGCCTTGGAACACCGGATCGTCCTCGGCGCGCACTTCCTCGTCGCCGCGATACGGGCACATCGTGTCCACCCAGCAGATGAGCCGCTGCAAATTCACGTCGTCCACGCGGACGCCGTGATGCCTGCCGCTGGAGGCCAGGTCAATCAACCGGCTGGAATACGACAGTCGCGCCATCGGCTCCGGCGTGCGATAGGCGGCGGGATCCACTTTCTCGTAGGCTTCCACCATAATCGTGTCGGCGATGCCGAAGCCGGGCGGGCAGACTTTCGGCAACTCGTAGGCTTTGCCCCACGTCGGCTTGCCGATGAGCGTGTAATACGTCTCGTCCCAATCCATGAAGCCCGGCCGGAACGTGAAGTCGAGCGTCTTGCGCGCCTCGCCATCACCCTCGTGGCAGCGCGCGCAATACCGGTCGAGCACTGGCCGCACGTAGCGCGGATAACTCACCGTGGTGTCACTCCACGGCGGCGGCGCGATGTCGCGCGGCGGTTTCGCAAACGCCAGCGAGTGCGCGTCGCCGGCGGGCGCCTTGCTGTGGCTCTCGTGGCAACCGAGGCAGCCGTGATATTCGCCGGGCATCACACTGGCGAAACTGCGCATGGTCTGCAACGCGCGCTGGCGCTCGTCGAGCAACTGAAAATGCAGCGACATGCCCGACGGCGCATGGAACGCCACCGAACCGTCCGCTTCGATGGGCACGGTGCCGAGCACGCGTTTGACGCCCTCCGACTGCACCGCCGAGACGACGGGGCCGGTCGAGAGATAGGGCCGCTTGTTCCAGTAGGTGTAGGTCTTCGGCTCGATATGGATGACCCGGAGGAACTTCGCCTTGCCCTGCAACCCGGCCGGCGCGCCTTGATAGACGTTGTTGCTGAAGATGACGCCATGCCCCGGCTCCCGGCGGTCGTTCTTGCCGGGCCACGCGACGCGGTCGGCCACGGCCGGCGGCAGCGGGCGCGCGCGCAGCGGCATCGCGTGTAAAATGTTGTTCGCGCCTTCGTAGATCAACTCGCGGTTGCCGTCAGTGTCCATCAGGTAGAGCGCGAACTTTTCGCCGCGCTTCGCCGAAACGATGAAATCGCGCTCGCTGAGCGGATACGGCGAATAGTAGGCCGTGAAACCGCCGCTGGCGTGGTAGCGCGGCGATTCGACGGGATCCACGGGACCGTTGCCGCATTCAGGCCACGTCACGTCGGCGGTGACCTTCGTGAGGCCGTGCGGGAAGTTGAAACCCTTGTCGGGGTCAATGATGCCGACCGAGCCGGCGAACCAGTTGTGATGCGCGCTGCCGGTCATCATCACGCGCCGGCTGCCGGGGATGGCGCGCGCGTCCTTGACCACGTCGGGCCAGACGCTCTGGTTGCCCCAAAACATCGTCACCTGCGTGCCGTCGGGATTGACGGTCCAGAGTTTCTGCGCGCGCCAGAGCGGCTTGTCGGTGTATTCCCAACGCGTGTAGACGATGCGCCCGTCGTTCATCACCGACGGCAGATAATCCGGCTCGTTGTTGCTGGAGATGAAATAGATGTTGCCGCCGTCGCGGTCGCAGCGGGCGAGGACGAACGCGTTGGTCGGTGGCATGCAGCGCACGTAGGTGTGGCCGCGCGTGGTCGAGAAAACGATGTGGCCGTCCGGCGTGTAAATCGGGTCGAGATCGTCGAATTCGCCGTCGGTGAGCTGGCGCAAACCGGAGCCGTCGGCGTTGATTTCGTAGAGGTGGAACGATTTCTCGTTGTGCGGCTTGAAGCAGAACACAATGCGCTTGCCGTCGAAGGACACGTCCGGCCGCCAGAACGAGCCGTGGAACGGCGGCTGCGGCATGAACTGCGTGAGCCTGCCGTCGGGCCGCAGTCCGTCGAGCGCGAGCAGCCGCGCGCCCGGCACCGCCATGTAACCGAGCCGGTGACGCGTTTCGTGCTGCCACTCTGAGCCGGCGGGGAAGGGCATGTCTACGAAAAGCACCCGCGAAAAATCCAACGCGGGGTTTTTGAACATGATGGCGCGTTTGATTTCGCGAACGCGGAAGTAAAGGTCGGAGGGTGAGATTTTGGATTTTGGATTTTGGATTTTGGATTCCAGATCGTTCAGATCTGCCATCTCCTTCGTTGAATCAATGTTGAGCCGCGCCGCCAACTCGCGCGTCCACTTGATCTCGTTGCGAATCCGCTCCGGCGTCGGCTTGCCATCGGCTTGGAAGAGCCAGTCGCGCTCCAAGGCCTCGCGCGCCTCGGCGGCGGTCAGGTCGCGCGTCGTGGGCGTCTGCGGTGTCATGTAGGGCGCCACTGCCTCGCGTTCCTGCGGCCGCCAGACGATCCGCGAGCCGGCAGCGAAAATCAGCTCGATCCATTCCGGCGAAAACTGCACCGCATCGCCGCGCGTTTTCAACGCCGCAAACTGTTTCTCGATGACGGCGGCCTCGTCCCATCGGCGGCGGTCCTCGGCGGACTCCTTTTTCCTTTGCGCATCGGTCAGTGGTTTGTATTCCGTCAGCATCTCCACCAGCCGCCCCGCCGCTTCGAGATGGAACTCATTGCCTTTCGAGCGGGCGTAGCTGCCCGGATTGACGCCGGTCCAAAACTGGAACAACCGGCATTCTTCCGGGAAACCCGCGCGCAGACGTTGGAGCAGCGTCGCCGCCAGCTTCGCGTCGAGGCGTACGCCTTTTTCGGCCGCGTTGCGCCGCGTGGCCGCCAGCGTTTCCGCAAACGTCTTGGCCGGCGCGTAAATCGCGTCGAGCGCCGCCTGCGCGGGGCCGCTGCTGCGCGTGATCGCTTCGATGCCGTTGCGGTAGAGCCGCGCGATTTCATCCGCGGTCAATGTGGCAGCGTAGATGCGCAGTTCGTCCATCTGGCCGCGGAAACATTCGCCGCCGTTGCTGGAACCGATGCAACCGGGCGCGCCGCCGCCGGCGGTGATGTCGCCCGGCCGCTCCAGCGAGCCGATCTGCGCGCCGTCGAGATAGACGCGCATGAATTTTCCGTCAAACGTCGCCGCGGCGTGATGCCAGAGGCCGTCGAGCACCTGCGCCGGGTCCATGCGCGCCTTGCATTCCATGTAGTTGCCGACGTGGATGCCGAAGGAAAGCACACGGCCGGATTCCTGGAATGAGAACAGCACGCGATGGTCGCCGTCCTCCTTGCGGAATATTTCGTTGTAGCGCTCGAACGCCGCCGGCTGGACCCACGCGCTGAAGGAAATCGTTGCCATGGTGCCGAACGCGGGCTTTTCGGCGCATTGCAGTAGGTGGCGTCCGGTGAAATTCAACCCGCCGTCGAACACGCCCGTGACGCGCTCAAATCCCGCCGGCGTCCGGTCGCTTTTCGCATCGCAGCCGTTGCCGCTCGCGTCTCGGCAGACGTTGCCGAGCACCTCATCGAAGGTCCAGTGGGCGAGCAGCGGTTTGTCGAGTTTGAGCGGAGCAGGAGGCGCGGCAAACACGCTGACAGCCCACATGCATGATGCCAGAATTGCTGCGTTTTGTTTCATGGTCCTATCCTCGCGATTGGCACAGGACGGAAGTCAGGCTCGTCTTTGTAGCGCAGGTTCCGCCGGCCGAAATAAGAACCGTAGTAGGGCAGGTTCATGTCCACCCATGTGACGAGCTTGACGAAATCCGCCTGCGACAACTTTACGTCGTGATGGTTCTTGCGGAGCGCGCCGATCAATTTACTGGCGTGCGAACCTTGCGAATAGGGTGGCGGCACGGCGGCATCCTTCGGATTCATCGTCCACTCGTTGAAACCCTGGGCGTAGCCTTTGCCGATCAATTCCTCATATGATCGCGAGAAGAATTGCGTCAGCTCGCCGGAGAGATTCAGTCTGGCCGCAGGCGATGCGCCGCTGTGGCAACGAGCGCAATGTTTGTCGAGGACCGGCTGCACGTCGGCGGCGTAGTGCAATGGCCTCGTTGCCGTGGCATCGCCAGGTTGGGCTTCGGGACGCGAGGGTGGTTGTTGCAACGCCAACGTCGCGACGGCGCGAGTGCCCGGTGTGTGACGGCGGTCCTCATGACAACCGATGCAAGAACGGCGCTCGCCGGGCTGGAGGTTCACGAACGTGCGCATCGTCTGCACCTGCATGAAGTTTTCATCGAGCGCCTGCAGGAAGATGTTTCGTTCTGCCGGCACGGTAAAACACGCCGAGCCATCCTCGTGCACCGGCACGATGCCGTGGAGCACCGCCACCCAGATGTGGGTGCTGCGATTCACGACCACCACCGGCGAACCGCCGCCACCATCTTCGGGTGCGGCTTTTTGCAACACTTCCCACGTGCGCGGCACCTGTTCGATGACACGTAGATATTTCACGTCGCCCAGCCGCACGCCATCGAGACCTTCATAGACGTTTTGCAGAAACAGTGTCGCCTCCGCTGTCGTTTCGCGCGTCTCGCCAGCGGGCACGACGGTCGGGGGCAGCGCGGGCGGCTTCGGCCGCGGTTGCAACGGCATTGGCTGCCAGCAGGAAATCGCGGGGTCTTTGTAAATCGGCACGCGGTTGCCGAACGTGTCGAGCAGGTAGATGCCGTAGCCGGCTTTGTCGGGGATCGGTTTGTCGGGATTGTGTGCGACGAGAAAGAACTTATCAGAGAGTGGCCATGGATCGCAGAAGACGGGACCGCCTTTACCGTCGTCTTTCACCATTTTGCCGTCGCGCAAAAACCAGCGGTGATGAGCACCACGCGCTTCGACTTCGGGCGTGAGTGAACGCATGGCGGCGGACGAACGTTTGTCGCACTTGAGGTCCACGAGCAGGATGGGTCCGACCGCTATTTGTTCGTGGCACGCGCCGGTGCATACGATCAAGTCGTCGCGGCCCGGCACGGCGCGGCCCTGGGTGAAGACGCCCGGTTCGCCGATGTTGTTGCCGTAGATCGCTCCGCTGCGGCCGCCGTCGGGATACATCGCCCAGAGTGGCTGCACCAAGAAGAGACTTTTGAAAACGTATTCCCACCGGTTGTAGAGGACGCGGCCGTCGTTGAGCACCGACGGGCAAAGTTCGCTCAGCGTGCCGTGCGAGAGCCGGTGCAGCCCACTGCCGTCCGGCTCGACACGGTGAAGGTTCGGCACGCTCAGTCCGATGTCGCCGCAGAGTACGGTGTGTTCGGCGCGCGTGGAGGTGAACGCGATGCCGCCATCGGGCAGCCAGCACGGATGAAAATCCTGCGAGAGAAACCGGCGCGAGCTGAGATTGCCTTGCGGATCCCGCGCCATATCACCGGCGGGTTTGCGCCAGTCGGGGCTGAGCGCCGCGCGAGCCTCCGCGGTTTCGCCGTCGCGCGGAAATGTGATCTGCCGCAGACCGGAGCCGTCCACGCCGATCCGCCAAAGCCGCAGCGCGTCGTCCACGGCTTTGCAGTAACCGAACACGATTTCGCGTCCATCGAACGACAAGTCGTAGCGGTCGAACAATCCGCCGGCGAGTTGCGGCGCCAGTTCGCGCACCGAGCCGTCGTCGAGCGAGAACACACAGAGATTGCCGCCCATGCCGGCGCGGACGATGCCGTTGTCGTGTTCGTCGTAATAATGGTAGGAGCCGTAGGTATTGCGTTTGACGAAGAGCAGCTTCTTGGATTTCAGCAGCGGATTGTTTGCCACCAACGCGTCGAATTTCAGCCGCTCGATTTCTTCGGCGAGCGCAGCTTTGTTTGCGTGCCTATTCAACTCTGTCCAGCGCGCGCGAAACTCATCGCCTTGGTAGCGCCCGGGGAATGTGATTGCAAGATCCTCAATTGCGGCGCGCAAGGAGTCGAGTTGCTGCCGGGCGGCGGTTCCATCTGCCGTCGCGTGGACGGACGCCACCAACAGCCAGCACAAACTTGCCGCGACCAGCTTCGGATTCATAATGTCGCTTATTGAATCTCAGGCATCGTGATGCGCTCGCCAGCCAGTTGTTTCGCCTGCGACGCGGGGTCGTAGGCGCCGTAGAAAATCGCGTTGCAATCCATCCAGGCCGCCAGGCGGCGCAGGTCGTCGTCGCCGAGCGTCGCACCGTGATGGCCACCGCGCAACAACTTCATCAACCGGCTGCCAAGCGCGCCGTGGACGCCGCCCACCGGCGTGGTCTGGATCTGGTTGCGTTGCGCGAACCGCGGCACCAGACCGGCGGCCGCGTCGCCGCAGAGGGACCAATAGGATTTGGTGAAGCCGTCCTGCGGCTGCGCGGTAAGATTGACGCCCTTTTCGGTCTTGCCGCCGCCGTGGCATTGCACACAACGGCGATCGAGCACCGGCTGCACCACCTCCACGAATGAAAACGGCCGGCCTCCCAGTTCGCCCGGCTCGATGCGCGACGCCGGCCGGCGCATCGCCAGCGGCACGCCCGCAGCCGGCTTCGGCGGCGCCGACATGCGATGCTCGTGACAACCGACGCAGGAGACGCGCTCGCCCGGCTGGACGTAGGTCGTCGAGCGCATTGTCTGCAATGCAAATCCGTTCCTGTCGAGCGCCTGGAACAGGATCGGTTTGTGCGCCGGCAAAACGAAATGCGCCGAGCCGTCCTCCGCGACCGGCACCGTGCCGAGGATGGCGCGCGCGTTTTCCTCGCCGGCCACGCCGATGCGCGGCGAGTTGGCGATCCAGGTGGACTTCGGGAAAATCTGGACAACGCGCAACTCTTTGACCGCGCCGCGCGGCACGCCGTCAAGGCCCCGGTAAATGTCCGTCACGAGCACCTCGCCGTCCGCGGACGGGTCGCCGGCCAGCGCGCTCGGCAACACCGGCGGCGCGGGCCGCGGCGCGAGCGGCATCGGGCTGACGCAGCCGAGTTTCGCGTCGCGGTAAAGCAACTCGCGGTTGCCGGCCGCGTCGAGAAGGTAAAGGCCAAGCGCGTTGTCGGGATTCGGGTTGTGCATGTGCTCGCCCTCGAACACCAGCCGCGCCGGGCTGTAGGCGACGAGGAAATATTTTTCCGACAGGGGCCACGGTGACGCGTAGTATTCCTCGATGCGGCTCGACTCCGCCTCCGGATACGGCCCCGGCGTGATGCGCGTAATCGCCGCCTGGCTGTTCGGGTCCACGGCCGGATCGAGCACGCAGACCGGCCCGCCGGTGACCGCGTGATGCGCCGAGGCGATGAACACGATCTTCTGGCTGCCGGGAATCGGTTTCGCCTGAAACGTGCAATGCGGTTTGGGCGTCGCGTTGCCCCAGACGGCGGCCGGGCTGGTGCCGTTGGGCCGCACCGCCCAGAGGTTCTGGTGCGTGACGGCGTCGCGGTCAATGTAGTCCCAACGCGCGAACAGAATCTGCCCGTCGTGCGCCACTGACGGGAACCATTCGCTGACGTCGTTGAGCGAGAGGATGCGCAGCCCGCTGCCGTCGGCGTTGACGCGGTGAAGCGTGTAGCTGTGCCAGCGGTTGCTGAAGTTTGGCCCGAAACAGCGCGAGTAACCGCGCCGTCGCGTGGAGACAAACGCGATGCCGCCGTCGGGCAGGTAGCACGGCATCATGTCGTCGTAGCAGCCGTCCGTGAGCTGGCGCAGACCGGCGCCGTCGGCGCCGATTTCGTAGAGGTGGAAGTACGCCTCGGCGGGACCGTCCTCGTTGACCGGCAGCGTTTTTGAATCCGGCGTTTTTGGCGGGCACGCGACAAACGAAAACGCGATGCGCCGGGCGTCGAAGGAGACGCACGGTTCGAGGCAACTGCCTGCGGGGAGTTGCGCGCCCGCCAGGTCGCGCACGGCCATCGAACGGCCGGGGTTTTCCAGCACGAACAGTCCGCCGCCGGGCCGTTGGCGCCAGCCGAAATACTGGCCGACCAGATGGCTGTAGCTCGGCTGTGCGCGCTTGCAGAAGAGCAGTTGGTTGAAGTTCAGGAGAGGATTGCCGAGCGCGACCTCGCGCTTGAGCAAACGAATCTGGAGGTAAAGCGAGCGCAGCTTCACCAGGTTGGAACAAGCTGAAGCTTGAACTCCAACCGCTGGCGCGTTGACAGCGGCTCGCTGGAGTTCAGGCTTTAGCCTGTCTCCGAATTCTGCGACGAGCTTCTGCGCGCGTTCGAAGTGATCCTTGATGGCGGCGGCATAGGACGGCGGCGTGTCGGTCATTTTGTCGTCGCGCCACCATTCCTCGAGCGCCAGCAAGAGCAGGTCAGGATCGGTTGCCGGCGCAAGCGAGCCGGCGAGGCGCGTCAATTCCTGTTTCAGTTCGGATGGAACCGGCGCCACGGGCCTGCGCAGCGGCGCGTCACCCTTGCCGAGCATCTCGTAAAACCAACCGCCTGCGCCCTGCGTGTTCGCGGCGAAAGATAGCGACGCCTGAAACCGTTCGCCGTCGGCGTAGGTGACGACCGGGTCCCAGCCGGTGGTGTCACAGGCGATGGTGCCGCGTTTGTGGATGATGAACCGTAGCGCGTCGCCCTTCTTCACCTTGAGCGTCAACCGCGGCTCGACGCCCTTGTCGTCCTTACCCTCGATCTCCGCCTTCCAGATTTCGCGCTCGTTGTGGCGGATGACGGCGCGGATGCCGTCACCGTTGAGATGCAGCTTGAAAACGTGCCCGCTGATGGTGACTTGTCCGTCGCGCGGCGCGGTGAAGCGGCGCACGCTCGGCGTGTTCTCGCCGGGGTGCTGCCAGTTTTTGCCAACGCGCGTCCAATCCGGTCCGCTCCAGAAAGTGGAGCCATACCATTCGGCCTCGCGATACGCGAGCAACGTGATGGGATCGCCCGGCTGCGTGGAAGGCGCCGGCGCTGCGATGGCGTGCGGGGCCAGCCACAGGGCGATCATGGGGAAGAGTGATCTGAGGAGAGGCTTCATGATCTTTCTTTTAGTGATCGAAAAGCCGGATCACGAGGGGCCAGTCGCGCACAAGCACTCCCTTGAGCAGCGACGTTTCGCCGATTTGCTCGACAGAGAGTTCCTGGCTGACGCCGTTCAGGGGATCGTAGGCGGTCGCTTTGCGACAGGGCGATTTGAGGTGCACGTCAACGGCGACGCCGTCGCAGTGGTCTTTGGCGTGGCCGCTGATCCAGAGGGCGAGGGCGGAACCGTCGGACGCCTTTAGGGCGAACGCTTCGAGGTTCGGCGGCGCGCCATCGAGCGAGTAATCCAACGCGCCCGGTTCCAGTCCGTCGAGCATCGTGGCGAGGTTGCGCGTGACGTAATAGGCCGCCTGCGGCTGGAGCGGCGAAATGGGGTCGGCGTCGAAGGACCGCCGCAGCAAGCTCAGGTCGAGCATGGCAAAATACGGAAAATACATCTCGCAGAAGAACGATTCCAGATCCAGCGCCGTGTGACGCGTGAAGACCTGGGCGACATACTTGGCCTTCTCGATCTCGGTGGCCTTGAACCCGCCGCACCACGCGCGTTGGGCCTCCTGCTCGGTGAGCGGTGGATACAGGGCGCTGTAGTTCCATTCAGTGACCATGCAGTGCCCGCCGAACCCGACGTGGCGAAGCCACTGCTGTAACGCCCGCACATCGGCCGTATAGTGCTGCAAGTGTTCAGGATCGGTCTGGTAAAAAGGGTGCCAGCCGATCTCGTCCACCTCGCGAGCCAACTCGCGCGTGGCGGCCAGGTAGAGGGTTTGTTTTTCACGCTCGGCCATCTGGGCGGGAGTCCACGTGCTGATGCCGTGAGGAAAGCCCGCCCAGGAACCCATCATGATCCGGGCTTCGGGCGCATGCTTGCGGATCACGGGAATGGCCGCGCGTGCGACGGCCAGATAGTGTTCCACGCTCGGCTGGGCGCCCCAATAACAGGAAATGTTCCACTCGTTCCAGATTTCAAAATGTTTTACCCGGCCGCGAAAGTGTTGGACCATGAACTCCACGTAGCGCGTCCAGGCGGCCAGCGCCTCGGGGGTGGTCGGCGGCGCGGGCGGGTCGTAGTTCCATTCCCAGAGCTGCGGGAGCGCACGCCCGGCAGGACCCGAATACAGGCGGTTGCCGAAATTGAGCGACATCACGATTTCGACGCCGTTGGATACCAGTTCTGTGACGGCGGCGTCGGTCTCGGGGTCAATCTTCAACACGCCTTTCTGCTTTTCCACCCAATGCCAGTTGATCGGATCGTCGTGGTAACCGATGCGCGCCCATTTGAAACCCGCGTCGTAATGCAACGGCCAATACCAACGGTGGGAAGCCAGTTCCATGCCGGGGCCGTGGTGTGTGGAACTCACTGTGATGCCCGTGCCGCAGGTGGCCAGCGCCACGTTCCGGCCGGCCGGATCATAGACTTCCACCTCGGCCAGCGAAAACGCATACAGGATGTTTTCCACCAGCGGCAACTTGCCGGCGGTGATCCAGATTTGCTTCACCGGGCGGGCGGCGAAGCGAAACTCGCAGTCGGTTTTTTCCGGTACATCATCCGTCGGTCCCTCGAACACGGTCGTCCATTCGCGGCTATCGCAGCTTGTTTTGATGGTGAGCGTGGCTGGCATGCCACGCCCCACCTCCACCGCACCGCGTGTCGGCCCCCAGCCTTGCGAGTTGCGCCGTTGGTCGGAGGGCGGGCGTTTCCGCAGCACCACGCGGTCAATGGAACGTTCCACGGGCAGGTCAATCCGGATCCACACCGGTTGCACGTCGGGTCGCGACTGGCCGTGGCTCAGCCAGCAGGTCTGGAGGTTGCCGTCAATCAGATGGATGGCCTCGACCGGCAGGTAGTCGTTCTCGGTGGTTCGCGGCATGCGTGTCGTCGTCACGCCGAGGTAGTTGCGCTTGATCTGGCTGCTGTTTTTGGGATGGACCTTCACCCGCGGCGCGGTGTTTCCCCTCTGGAGCGGCACGTCGTCGAGCAGGTTGGGTGCCTCGCCGAGCACCCAGCAGAATCCGAATCGTTTGATCGGGACGCCGTTACAGTTGGCCTGCACTTGCGGTCGTTCGGTGGCGACCGATTGCGGCGTGTCGGCGGCGTGGAGCGAGGCCAGTGGAGCCAACAGCAGGGCGGCGATGCGCGTGATGGCGTGTTTCATGACATGGTCAGAACTCGTTGAAAATCCCGTGACCCGGTCGCAGCAAACTGCCGGCTTCGATGAATGCCAGGTTGCCCGGACCGCCGACCGGGCCGAACTCCGGCCGGTGCGCGTCGCGATGAGCGAATGATACAGCAAGGAATGTCCGGCGCGTCATCCCCTTCGAGTCCGTTTTCATCGCGCGGACCTCCGTTGTTTTTTGAAATTTTCAAACCGGCCGCCTTCGTAGCCGATGTCGCGCGAAATGCGCTCGGCGCACGCAAGGACGGTCTGCTCCAGCGAAGACTGCGTCTCCGGATGAAAAAGGCTCACCAGTCCCGTGACGCCGACGCCGGCCACCGGGTCGCCGTTGACATCGAACACCGGCGCGCCGACGCAATAAATACCGAGCGTGTAGCCTTCGCGATCATAGGCCAGCCCGCTGCGACGTGTCTGCGCCAGTTCGCGAAGGAGTTTTGCCGGGTCGGTGACGGTGTGCGGCGTCAGCGCGGCCAGCTTGCGCGGCAGCCGGCGGCGCGCCTCGGCCTCCGGCAGAAATGCCAGCACGGCCTTGCTGAACGCGCTGGCATGAATCTCCATCCGGCTGCCGGGCAGCACTTGGATGAACGAACTGGCCGAGGGCGTCACACAGTCTAGCACCAGCGCGTGGTCTTTTTGCAGCGCGTAGAGCTGTGCCGTCTCGCCCGACTGCTCGCACAGCCGGTCCAGATGCGGCCGTGCGCGGCGGCGCAGGTCGAAGCGCGCGTAAAGCTGCATGCCGAGTGTGAAGAACTTGGTGCCGAGCCGGTAGCCGCCCTCCGGGTCCGCCTCGGCGTAACCGCGTTCGGTGAGGCATTTCAAAATGCGGAACACGCCGTTGGTGGAGATGTCCAGTTTGCGGGCCAGTTCGGTGATGCCGTAGCTGCGGTGGTTCTGTGCGAGGTGTTCGACGATGTCCAGCATCTGTTCCACCGCGGGCACGGCGTATTTGTTCCGGCTGGAGGGGCGTTGGGTTGTCATGGAATAACGCCGCGCATCAATTTTATTAGACAAACGTATTTTGATACGTAAAACGACCGCAGCTTACGCCGCTGGGCGGGCTTGCGTCAAGCGCCGAAAACACGGCCACGGCGGCGCAGCCGCCGCTACCGCTTCATCGGCACGATGCCCTCGAACGGCTTCGCCAGATCCAGCGGCTGCGGCAGCCAGACGCGCAGCGTGGAGTCCTCGCCCCACGTGTGGCCGGCGGAGGCGTAATCGCAAAAGCGCAGCATCGTCTTCTTGCCGCCAACGTCGAACGGCACGTCGAGTGCCATGCGCGTGCCCTTGGCTCTGACGACGGTTGCTTTGACAGCGCCACTCGCGTCGGCTACGACCACGCCGTTGCCGGCGGCTGGCTTCGCCAGCCGCTTGTCCAGCGCGAACACGACTGGCCCTCGCGTGATCGCCACGCGGCCGGAGCCGCCCGGCTCTTTTTCGCAGTGGACGGTGAAATCCAGCGTGAGACGGATTCTGTCGCCGGGCTTCCACGTCCGCGACAGCCGCGTGTAACTGCCGGGCTGCACGTCTTGCACGAGCTTGCCGTTCACTTCCAGTTTCGTCGCCCGGCTCCAGGCGGGGATGCGCAGACTCAACGTAAACTCCTTCGCCGCTGACGGACGCACGGTGATGTCCACGACGTTTGCGCGCGGGTAGTCGGATTTGATGTCGAGCCGTGTTTTGCTGCACACCGCCGTCGCCGGCTCGTAGAAATTGATGACGGGGCCGCCTTTACCGCTCATCACCGCGAGTGTTGGCAGCAGGTTCAATCCGCGCGGGCCGTTGGCGACGCAGCAGTTCTGGTGCATCTTGCAATGCTCCGGCGCCGCTTCGCGCTGGCCTTCGAGCGGGTTGTAGTGGCACCACCACGTGCCGTCGTCCTTCTGCGCCGCCAGCAGGGGGTTGTAGGCGCTGCGCTCGATCTCGTCGGCGTAGAGCGGATCGCCGGTGGCGCGCAACAGTTGCGCGGCGAACTTCAGCCACGTGACGGTCACGCAGGTTTCCATCCACTCCGGCACCGGCTCGGCCTGGCGGACGCGGCCGTTGCACCACCGCTCCCAACTGGAACCGGAACCGATGACCGTGATCTCCGTGTCGCGGATGCTGGCGAAGACCTTTTTAGCCGCTTCGAGATATTTCGGCTCGCCGGTGACGCGGTGAAGTTCCACGAGGCCCTCATAGCACGACATCATTTCGTAGGCTTTCGAGGAGCCGCCGCTCATGTAGCCTTTTTGTTTTGGGTCGGGGCCGGGGAACATTTTGAAGACCGCGATGCCGTCGAGCGACTTGCGGACGAGGTCGGGGCCTTTCGGGCCTTCCCACGAGTGGACGATGTATTCGGCGAATTGCAGGTAGCGAGGTTCGCCGGTGCGGCGGTAGAGCAACACCATCGGCTCCAGGATGCTGCTGGCGGCCATGCCGTTCCACCAGCCGTTGGTGGCGATGTCGGCTTTGCCGGGGCCAAAATAACCGAGCACGCGGTCGGCGTGGCGTTGCGCGGCGTCGAGCGTCTTTGCGTCGCCGGTCAACTCGTGATAGGCGAGCAGGCCGAGCAACGTGTATTTGCGGCCCCACGTGTCCCAGTTGGAAAATTCATTCACCGTCTTGTAGGTGGTGATGCCGCCATCCGGCGTCTGCGTCGCGATGAGGCCCTTCACGGCTTCGTCGAGTATCGCGCGCAGCTTCGGATCGCCGTCATAGCGATACGCCAGCGCTGCGGAGGTGAACCACTTCCCCCAAAACTCGCAGCGCCACATCCGGTCCTCCTCGCGCACGGCGAACGGCTGGATGAGATCGGGCAGGCTCTGGGCGAGCATCCGTCCCTTTTTGCAAGTCGCCATCGCCTCGCCGAGCCAGCCGTGGAACTTCACGCTGTCCGGCGGCGCGAACTCCAGCGCGTCGTCGGCCTTCGGTGCGATCTTGTCCTCGCTGCTCGCGGCGAACGCCAGCGCAACCGACGCGATAACAATAAGCCCAATCGTCTTCTTCATGTCGAATCTCCTGTTATCCTGAAAACCGAGGTTGATCGTAGCGCCGGAATCCTTGCCGGCACAACTTCGGTTTTCGGGGTTAAGCCTCCCGATTCTTGTCCTTGGACGGCGCGCTTTTGTCCAGCGGAATTCTGGAAGTGATCAGCGTTGCAGCAGGATGGCGAAGTCGTGATCGCTCGTTCCGAGTTCGATCGCCTCGCCGCACGCGACGCGCCGCCGCTCATGTTTGCCGGTGTCGAGGTCCCAGGTGTCGGCGTTGAACTTCCCGGCGAGGTTCACCGTCACACGCATCGCCGCCGGTTTGCGCTCGCGGAGCCACTGCTTCCATGGTTCCGGTTTCGGTGACACCCAGAGTTTGACGCCGGCGAAGTTGCGGACATAGACGAGCGCCTCCGAGCTGTCGGCGCGCACGAGCGATGCAAGTTGGCAGCCGGGTGGAATCAAAAAGTCGGCCGAGGCCGGCTCCGGCGGCGCGAAACGGTCCACGTCCGCGCGCTGCGGGTAGTCCGCCGCGTCGTCGAGCGCGAAGTCGAAATTCACGCCGCAGTCGAGGTAATGCTGCGCGTAGCGGCCCATCATCGCGTTGGCGGCGATGCCTTCGTGCGAGCGGAACCACTTGTCATCGTCGAGCGGATGGGGCACGCGGATGGCGATGGCGGGGCGCTTGCGCTGGAAGGTCGTCCAGTTCACGCGGCCGGCGATTTCGTTCGCGAGCCGGAACTCCGCCAACTCGCTGCCGCGCGCGTTCCAGAAAAAGCAGCCGGGGTTGCCGTTGCAGAGCGAGAACCAGACGAGGTCGCGCATCGTCCAGCGGCGCGTCTCGCGGTCGGGACCGTAGGAGAACTGGTCGCCCGACGACTCGCCGAGGAACGCCGGCTTGCCCATCCGCCCGTAGCGCGTCAGCACGTCGGTGGCGAGGCCGTAGTCCATCTCCGCCGACGTCGTGCCGTGCGGATAGAGATGGTAGGTGTAGAAATCGATCGTCGTCTTCGTCTTCCACCACGCGGGATCGGCCGTGTGCAGTCCGCCGCCGCCGTGGCTGACGCAAAGCGGCGTGTCCGCGTCCACCGCACGCACTGTCGCCATTGCGTGGTTGGCCCACGAGGCGGGACACTCCACCATCTCGTTCTCCAGTTCGTAGCCGAACACGAGCGGATTGTCCTTCACGAGGGAGATCAGTTCGCGCGCGTAACGGTCCTGGCAGGCGAGCACGTCGGGGTCGGTGTATTTGTCGTTAATGTCGCCGATGAGATCGCCGTCGTGGACAAAGCGCCGCTGGAATACCGGCAACGCGTCGAGGTTTTCGCCGGTGAACCACGGAAGACACCACTTCTCCAACGCATCGCGGTTGTGATAGCACGGCTTGGTGTAATCCTCATGCAGCACCAGCAGAAACTTGAAACCGAACGGTCGCGCCAGGTCGAGGTGGTGCAGGAACGCCGCGAAGAGACCGGGATTCACGCGTCCGCCGATGTCCATCGGCTCCATGCCGTTTTTACGATGCGTCCGCAGCATGAACCGTTGCGCGGTGACGCCGTTGGCCTTCAGGAATTTCAGCCACGCCACGACCTGCTCGTCACTGGCGTCGGTGAACGAAAGGCGCTTGTCCCACTCGCCGTCCTCTGTCGGCAGACCGACCCAGTTCGCGTAAAACCCGCCGAGCGGCAGCCACGCCTTGCCGTCCGCCGCAAAATAACCATTGGGCAGCAGCCGGACGCGGTTCGGGCGCGGGCCGGCGGGCAGCGCTGAGATCAGAGCCGATTCGCCGGACAAACCATCCGCGTCCTTCACCGCGACGCGCCCGACCCATTGCCGCGCCGGATTGCCGTGAAACACGGCGCTCGCGCCTTTCGCCGACGACAGCTTGCCGCCCGACGCGCTCCATGTGACCGCGCGGTTGCCGAGCGGCAGCGGATTGTCAAACTTGTCCACCAGCGTCGCCGTCACCGCCAGCGGCGGTTCGCCCGGCTGCAACACGCGCGGGCGCGCCGGCTCGACGAGATAATGATGAGGTGCCAGTGCCTTGACCGCCACGACAGCGTTCGCGGCCGACGGCGCGCTGAATTCCGCCACCGCTTGCAGCCGGTCGGCCTCCGCACCCGCCCGGCGCGAAACGCGATAGCGGAACATCACCTCGCCCGCGCCGTTGGTCAGCGCGCGCCGCGCTTGCGCGCTTACCGCCAGCGACGGCGATGAAGACTCCGCGTCGAGCGTACCGTCCGAGCCGGCTGCGAGCGCCAGCAACACCGGCTGGCCGCTCACCGGTTTGCCGTTCGCCTCGGCCACGCAGACTTTCACCGTTTGCGTCGTCCCTGCGCCCGGCTGCGAATCCGCCAGCGCGATGGTCACGCGCGCCGCCGTCTTGTCCGTCGAGCCCAGCGCCTCGACCGCGCCGCGCGCCGCCTTCTGTAGCGGCGTCAAGCGGATCCAATCAATCTCGACGTGCGCCTTTACCCGTTTGGCCGGCCCAATACGGAACGCAGACAGCGTGCCGTGCCAATTGGCCTGTTTGCGAAGGTCCACCCGCACGGTTTGCCAGTTCGTGCCATGAATCGTGAATTCGTAATGCAGCAGGCCGTCGCGGCCGACCGGCCGGCCGTAGAAGTCCCACAACGCACCGGCGACGCTCTGGCGGATGCGCATTTCCAGCGTCGAGTAGCGGTTCACGTCGAGGCGCAACGGCGTGCGCTTCGGCGACTCGGCGCCCCACATCGTTCCCCAGATGAAATACGGGTCCTGCTCCACGTCAAGTTTGAGCACGCCGTCCTCGACTTTGTGGCGGATGAATTCCGGCCGGTTGCCCCAACTGGTGATGCCGGCAAAGCCGCCGTCCCGAAAATCCCACCCCTTGCCGAAAGTGTCCGTCGCGAAATCCGGTATCCGCAGTGCCGCCGGGCTCGTCGGCAGCGCGGACTTGGCGCTGGTCGCGAAGTAAAGCCGGTAAGCCCGTTCCTCGCCCGCTGCGATGGGGCCGTCGGCCCACTCGACGCGGCTTTCACGAACCTGACAAGGCACGTCGCCGTCCCGCACGAGCCGCAACGATTGCGAGTCCACGGCGCCGCGGATGCCGAGTCGCGCCAGATCCGCCGCGAAATCCAGCGGCAACACAATGAACGCCCGCTCGCGCGGCTGCTTTTCCTTCGCCACTGTGACGGCGACACGATAAGGCCGCTGCGGGTCGTCCCAGCCGCCGGGTTGAGCCGAGACGACCGGATGAAAACTGGAAAGAACGATCAACAGACCGATGAGAATATTGCGCATGACGTTGTCTATTTTGTGTTTGTTTGAACGGCTTCGTAACAACCCGCGAGCGCGATGGAATTCGCCTCACACGCGGAGCTGCCGACGTTGAATCCGTCCGCGATTCAACCCGGAAACTGGAATGGATCGTAGCGCCGGCATCCTTGCCGGCACAACTTCGGTTTTCGGGTTCGACGACCCGCTGCGCTCAGAGCGGCCGAATCCAGATATTGCGGAAACGCACGGGGCAATTATGGCCGGCCAGTTTCAGCGGACCCTGGCTGATCTTCTGGTTGTATCGGGCCACGATGCGGTGGCCGGTCTCGCCGTGGATTTCTTGGTTCAGTTGCACGAGCACGCCGTTGTGAAACACCGTCACCCGCGCCGGCAGCACGAGCTTGTCGCAGTCGAAGTGCGGCGCAGTGAAAGCGATGTCGTAGGCCTGCCATTCGCCCGGCTTGCGGCAGGAGTTCACCAGCGGCGGTGTCTGGCCGTAAACGGCGGCGGCCTGTCCGTCGGGATAGATCTTTTCGTTGTAGGAATCGAAGACCTGGATTTCGTAAAGGCCCATCAGGAAGACGCCGTTGTTGCCGCGGTTATACCACGGGCCTTCGAAGTTGGCCGGCGCCATCCATTCGACGTGGATCTGGCAGTCGCCAAATTCCTGCTTTGTGATGAGACTGCCGCTGACCGTCTCGACGCAGCCGTCCACAAGTTTCCAATCATTGGTCCGCCACTGCGAGAGGTCCTTGCCGTCGAAGAGCACGATGGCATCCGCCGGGGCGCGCGCCGGCGCGGGAGCGGGGCCGGGATCAATCCGCTTCGGTTCGGGCCTGTCGGGATCGTGGACGCGGAAGCCGCACCACGGCAGGATGGGCGTGTCGCGGTAGCCGTAAACGCCGGAGCCGTCCCTGGCAAATTCCCGGTCTGCCGCGCGGGCCGGGCCGGAAAGCGTGAGCAGGACGAAAGCGATGGTGAACGCGATGGTCTTCATTCGGCTATGCTTCTCCTACGGTTGGAAGAACGCCATCAAAATTTTCGACAGGATTTGCTCGCCGATTTCGTTGGCGTGAACGCGGTCGCGATAGAAGATGTGCGGGTGCAGTTTCGTGGAGCGGATGTATTTGGCCCACGGCAAGGTCATGTTCAAGAAGGCGCAGCGTTCTTCGGCGGCGAGTTTCTCCAGCGCGATGCCATACTCGCCGGCGCCGGAGCGCTTGTCCTTCGCCAGTTCCACCGGCGAGCGCGGATCGGTGGTGCCGAATGTGCCGGTGGCCAGCAGGATTTCCAACTCCGGCAGCGCGGCGCGCAACTGGTGGATGACCTCGCGAAGGCTCTCGATGTCCTTCTGGCTGATGCCGCCGATGAACATGAGATCGGGCTTGAGCGGCACGACGTTTTTTTGGATGCGCCCTTCCTCCTTGTAATGCTGGCAACCGCCCCCGCCGCGGACATAAACCGTGCCGCGGATATTGACCTTCGGGTAAGCCTCTGCCAGTTTCGCCAGCCACGCCGAGCGCATCGTGTCGGCGACGATGCTGTCGCCCATCGCCAGCACGCGCAGTTCTCCGCCATCGGTGAGGATGCGGCGCGTGCGCTTCAGGTGCGTCCAGTCCGGCTTCGGCGGCGTGAACTCGCCCTTCGGCATCTCGGCTTGGATTTTGGCAATCTGCGCCTGCGACCGCTGCGGTGTGCCGAAAATGGAGTAATCCTTCTCCGGCTCTTGGTGCTTGGTGGTGACATCGGGCGGCCATTTTGCTGGCAGCGCGCCCTTTTCCGGGAACGTTACCGGCGAATCTTTCATCATGTCCGCAAAGGCAAGCGACGTGGCAAGACAGGCGGCGAAAGTGAGAGCGTGTGCAGGTTTCATGATGCCGGGCGAATCACTTTGCGAGGTGGTTCCGCATGAACGTGATGCAATGTCTGACGTCATCCAGCAGATGATCGGTGGTGTGCTCGTATTCCACCGCGACGTGGCCGCGGAAGTTCTGGCGCTTCAACTCGGCCAGGATGCCGGCGATGTTCGAGATGCCCTCACCGTAGGGCACGTCCTCGCTGTCGAATCTGGCTTCCTTGATGTCCTTCAGGTGGACGGAATGGGCGCGGCCTTTGTAGAGCTTGAGCGTTTCCACCACGTCAATGCCGGACCGTACCAGATGGCCCGTATCCACCGAGAAGCCCATCCGTGGGTCGCGTTTTTCCATCAAGGAATACAGATACTTCGGGTCCCAGTTCAGGTATTCGGGTTTCTTGGGATTGTGGGGATGGTTGTGAAAACAAAGCTGGATGTCGTATTCCTTCACCAGCTTCTCGACAAGGTCGAGTTGGTCGGGGGTCGTCTCGCCGGTGAGACCACGCAGACCGAGTTTGCGCGCGAACTCGAATAGCTTGCGCACGCCGACCTCGGCGCCGGCCTTGTCCTGGAACGGCGCGTTGTTGAAGTAGGCGTTGACGGCGCGCACGCCCGTCGCTTTCAGCTTCGCCTTCAACTTCGCGATATGCTCATCCGAGAGATTCATGTCCAGGACGACCTTGGGGTTTTCCGGACTGAGTTTTTGCCAGAGGAAAAACTCGAACACATCGCCGCCGCACTCCTTGGTCTTCTCGATGGCTTCAAACGCCGTGAGATGCCGGAACGTGTAGGCGGCGACGCCAATCTCGATGCCGGACGGCGGCTCGGAGGCGCTGGCATGGGCAAGTAGCGCGAGGCCGATGGCAATGGCAGCGCAGTGAAAAACGCGGCGATGGGTTGTAGTCATGGAGTTGTTTTCGGTTGTTGGGTTTCGGTTTTGGTGATCGTCACTTGGTTTTTGTTGCCGCGTCTCCGGCTGTGCGCTTGGCATCGTTGGTCTCGGAGGTTTTCCACGCGCGTTCGGTGACGGGGAACATCGAGATGCGGAATTTGGCGCAGCCGTAGGGAACTAACGTGATTTTCTCAGGCGGCGCTTGTTTCGTGATCAGCCCGGACGGCAGCGGGGCTTTGGGTGTAGGCGACCAGTCGCAGGGCATGGCGCTGATGCGCAGTTTCAACGGGGCTTTCAGCGGCCAGTCCCATTTTGCTGGCATCGCTTGTCGTTCCACGCGGATGCCAGCCTGCCACGTATCGAGCGCGTAGTTCCATTTGGCCGCCGGGTCGGGCGTGTTCGGTCCATCGGTGTCGGGAATCGGCAGCGCGAAAAGCAACGGGCCGTAAGAGACCGAGGCGTAGGGCGCGCCTTGCGCGTTGTTGTCGCGGCCCGTCTTCACGCTGACCGACATCGGCAACCGCAGGCGAATCGTGTCGCCGGTTTTCCAGAGCCGCTCCACGCGCACGAATCCGTTGGCGTCGGGCGCCGCCTTGATGACGGAGCCGTTCACACGGAACTCGGCTTTCCCGCACCAGCCGGGAATGCGAAACGAGAGCGGAAACGTTGCCGCCCGTGCCGGTTTTACGCTTACGGCGATGGCTTCGTTGAACGGGTAGTCGGTCCGGCAGGTGATTTCGACGGGCACACGGTCGGCAACCAGCGCGGTGACCTTGCAGGGGCCGTAGTGCGTCGCGGCCAGCCCGTTGTCGTAGGTGGCCATCCACATGTGCATGACGTAGTTGGGGACGATGCGGTTCAGCGCGGCCGTGCAACACAGCGGGTAATGCGTCGGCGCATACGAATTTCCCTCGGCTTTCGGCCCGTGAGGGTAGGGCGGGCATTGGTCCACGATGCGGTTGGGACTTTGAAAATAAACGTGGGTTTTGAAATCGCGCGCGACGGTGGCAGGACCGGCGTTAAAAAAAGCCCGCTCTGCCCGGTCGGCTATGCGTCCCTGGCCGGTGACGGTCAGCAGCGCGATCTGACTCCACAGGTAGCCGGCCACGTCGCAGGTTTCGGTTCCGCGATACGCGCCGGTCGGCCCGTAATACTCGTCGGCGACCGGCACGCCGGAGGGTTGCATCGCGTCGCGCTCGAGGAGGTCGTGCCACGCGAGCGTCGCGTCGAGGAACTCGCGGTTGCCCGTCCACAAGTAGCCCAGCGCCCACGGCGTTGTGCTTTCGAGGAAATGCACGACGTGATCGTTCCTCTCGGCTCCGGGTTTTGGGTCAGGCATCTGGCGGTAACGGGTCCACGACGCCCCGCCCGGATTTTTGCCGCCGCCGTCTTTCGAGAACAGCGTCGTCAGTGCCGCGGCGATCTCTTTGTTTCCCGTCCAGGTGTAGGTGTCGAACGCGGGCCAGGGATTTGAACTGCCCCATCCGAGCCGCAGCCAATCGCGGTCGCCGCCGTAGCCCATTTCCAGCGTCTGCAACACGCGCTTGTCCCCCGACGCAGCGTAGTAGCCAGTCAGCGCGCGCCCCAACAAGCCGCACGCCCAGATCGGCCACGCGCCGCTGACGAGACTCCCTTTCACATCGTCGGGATTGTTTTTGTTGAGCCACCACATGAACAGGATGCTATTGGGGTTCATGTGGTTGACGACGACATCGAGCCGCTTCTTGGCCTGTTGGATGAGCGCGTCGTCGTGGAGGACGTAACCCAGGCGAACCAGACCGTCGAACCAGTAGCCGCCGCCTTCATACGGCCAGCCGCCTTTGGGCCAGTTGAGCCGCTCGCCGGTCATCGTGTGATCCACAGCCCACGCCCGCCGGAATTCCTGGTGGACCTCGTCCATGTGGCCGGTGAATCCATCCCGCGCCGCCAGACACCAGTCGCGCAGCCAGCCCGCCGGCTCGACCGCGCCGGGCGGCAGCGCAATGAACGCCGGCCGTGTTGGCGGCTCGAACGGCCGCCCGTAGTTCACCGCGTCGGCGGCTTTCGGTTCGGCCGCGCTCGCGACACTGGTGGCGAACACACCCAGAACCAAAACCGCATCGAGGAACAAGAACCGTCGGTTCATGGTCATTTTCCTTTCAGTTCACAGATGGCGTTGAGTCAAGAGAAGCGCGTCATTTCTCCGGCAACGGCGAACCCGGTGGAACATAGGCCCGCACGCCGCTGATGAACGTGTCGTGCGGTTTCTTCGCCCCGTGGCTCTGGCCGGAAAGGATCAAATAAAAGTGCTGCCGGGCCGCGACAGCCGGGACGTAGGGAGTGCTCGCGCTCATCTGCTGCTTGCCGTCGAGCCACCACGTCACCTTCTGCTGCGTCGGATCGTAGCTGGCTCCGAAGGTATGTATCTGGCTGCGGTCGAGCGGCACGCGGGAGACGTTGTTGGGATTCTGGATGTGCTTCCACTTTGGCCAAACGCCTTCGGTGCTGTGGACGGTTCCTGCCAATCCCGGCCCGAAACCGCCTTCGTCAACGTCGAGCTCCATGAACCGCTCGAAGCCCTTGGGGTCACCTTCATAGTGGTCGTGTTTGCCGTCGTGCTCAGCCGGCATCAACCAGACAGCGGGCCAATGGTCCTTGTCGTTGTCGGAAAGCCGCACGTCGAACTCCACGTAGAAACCGTCCGCGCCGGCGAGTAGCGGCAGTTTGCCTTGCGAAAAATCGAGCGGCGCGTTGACGAGATTGCCGCCGAGCTTCACCGCAAGAACTCCGTTCCGGGTCTCGTAGTGATCGAGTGATGGAGTGTTCTTCGAAAACCATTGGCCGCTGAACCATTTGTAGTTGCCGTTTCGGCTGGGAGCGATGTCGGCCGCGGTGGGTGTCTCGTTGATGACGCACTTCGTATAGCCCAGCGTCGCAGCGCCGGGCGGGACGGGCCTGGAGGCCGTTTGCAGAGAAGAACATCCTGTCCCATAAAAAATCAGTCCAGCGCAGGCAAGGATAGAGGCAACAGAATGAGCTCTCATGGTTTTTGCTCAACGCTTTGGCATCTGCATCGTATGGGCCAGCTCCCAGTCCTTCTTGCCATCCAGCAGCATTACATAATCCGCGCACGCGGCAATCAAATGCGCGTAGCCGCCGGTCTCGCTGGTTTGGTCATACCAATAATTCGGCTCCGGCTTCTTGCCGCCGATGGGCCAGTCCGGCCGGAGGTAGCCGACAGTCTTCATCTGCTCCCGCCAGAAGCGCAAGCCCTCGTCGAGCTCCGCCTGCAAACGCGCGGTCACCTCCTTCAGGGGCGGCTCCGACCAACCGGAAACTAGAGGGGTATAGTTTCCCCTCCAGTAACCGGCCCATGCGTCGGGAAACGCGCGCAGCAATTGCAGGCTCAACGCGCTGGCCCAAAGCGTTTGCGGCCCCATCCGCGAGCCGACCAGCACGTCCGGCAGTTCGCCGGCAAGCGAGCTGAATTTGCCGTCCTCGATCCAGACCTTCTTGCGGCTGTCGGCGGCAATGGCGAGGCCGCGCGGCCGGCGCTCTTTGCCATACCAGAGATCGGCGAGCACGATGCAGTCATGCGTCATCTGCGCGAGGCGTTTGGCGGTGCCGGGACCGACGCGATGGGCGGTGGCGGACGAGTAATAGCGGCCGGCCGGATCGTCTATGAACGGCGGCAGTTGCAACTTGGTTTTCTGTACCATCGCCTTGTAGAGCGGCGATTCGGGCGGCCAGGGCGCGGTGTCGTAGCTGCCGGCGGCCTCGAATGCTTTCTTGTTGTCGCCGTGCGCGACGGCGTCGGCGATGGCGAGAAACGGCAGGTCCATTTTGAACTGATAGATGCGCTGCTCGTGCAGATTGCGGATGGCTTCGGCCACCTGCGGGTCGCGCGTGAGCAACCACCAGTTCGCCAGCATCGGGAAGAGGTCCAACGCCATGTGATTGCTCGTGCCATGCGAGTAGCCGCTGACCTTGCCCGAGCGGTCGTTGCGGTTGGGCAGCGTGTTGGTGAAGCCCCACTTGCCCATCAACTCGGCGGTCGTCATCTTGCGGGCGCGCGCGTCGAAATTGACGCCGTGGCCGTCGTCCCACCAGTAAGGCACGAATCCCTTGCACGCCCCGGCGCGCTCCGGCGGCAGCATCTGGCTGTCGGAATACGCGCCGTCGCGGTCGGGAAAGAGCGTGTCCGAATGGTTCAACATCTTCACGTAGAACGGCATGATCCAGTCGCGCAGGGTGGCGAGATAAAACTCATCGCCCGTGGCGCGATAGGCGAGGATGCAGGCGTTGGCGAACCACGCGCCATCGTGCATCGAGTCGAGTCCGCCGCCGTGGCCCTGCTGCTTGGCGGCCGGATCGTAAAACTCATAGACCATCCCGCGCATCGGCGAGTTGTCGCTCCGCATGTGATGCGCCACCACATAGCCGGCCAGTTCGCGCATGAACTTGGTCAACTCCTGGCGGTTCCACGCGGCAGGCTGGGTGCCGGCCGGTTGTGCGGCGGAACACACGCCGATCACCGCTGCCGTCACCACGGCGGTGACGAAACATTTCATTCCGAAAACCGAAGCGGACCGTGCCGCCGGCATCCTTGCCGGCGCAACCTCAGTCTTCAGTTTCATGGATTGTTTCATCAACCGACAGTCGGGCGTCCAGTGAGCGACGCGCGCGCGTTCAAACTTCCGTCCACTTGCCGGGGATGGGCGCGGGGTAACGCCCCTGCGCGTCGGGCCGGAAGGGCGGCTCGCTGTCGGCGGTGAGGCTGTCCACGTTCGGGCAGAACCTGAAGTTCGACGCCACCGCCTCGTCCCACGTGATGATGCGGCCGGAATGGCACGCGGCGCGGCCCATGAGGCCGGCGAGGTTGGAGTATGCCGAGCGCTTCACCTCGTTATACGGCTGGTTCTTGCGGATGGCGGTGAGAAAATCATTCCACTCGGCCTGCCAGGGACTCATCGTTTCCTTTTCCGGCTGCCACGTGATGTTGTCGCGCAGGAGGCGCTGGTCCTTGTGCATTTCCACCGTCGCCGCGTGGATGTTGCCGGAGAACTGGCCGGCGCACTTGGTGCCATGCACGAACGTGGCGAACTCGTTGTAACAGTTCGACCAAAACCGGCCGTTGACCAGCGCCTTCGTCCCGTCCGCGAAGGTGTATTCGATGGAGTAGTTGTCGAAGTTCTGGGTGCAATCGGTGCTCTGCGGCGCGCGTCCGCCGAGACCGTGCGCCGAAATGGGCCACGAGTCCTTCAGCCAGCAGCACTCGTCCACCTGATGAATCATGTTTTCCAGCCATGTGCCGGACGATCCCCACAGTAACGCGACCGGCTGGCGGATTTGCCAGAGCAGTTCGTTGTCGCTGCCTTTGCGCGGCCCCATCATCCCGCCGGGCTGCATCCGGTAGGCGCGAATCAGGAGGATGTGGCCCATCGCGCCCGCGCGGATTTTCGCGATCATCGCCTGCCGCGACTTGGAATGGCGGCATTGCAGGCCGCACGCGACCTTGAGACCTTTCGCCTGCGCCGCTTCGCCGGCTTTCAGGATGCGCTGGATGCCGCCCGGGTCGGCGGCGAACGACTTCTCCAGAAACGCGTTCAGTCCCTGGCTGACGGCGTGCTCGAAGTGCGTCGCGCGAAACGCCGCGCGCGTCGTGAGCATCGCCACGTCGCCGGTGCCGGGCCGCAGGCACTCCATTGCCTTCTTGAACGCGTCGAAGCCGAGGAACCGGCGCTCCGCCGGCACGTCCACCCGGTCGGGAAACTTTTCGGAGAGGCTCTTGTAGGCCCGGCTCAGTTTCTCCTCAAACAGGTCCGCCATCGCGACGAGCTTGCACGGGCTGTCCGGCGACCCGAACGCGTCGCCGACCGCGCCCGTGCCGCGCGGACCGCAGCCGATGAGCGCGAGCCGGACGGTGTTGTCCTCCGCCGCGTGCACGTGCGGCAACGCGACGCCGGCCAGCGCCGTGGCCGCCGCCAGCCGGCCGCCGGTTTCGAGAAACTCGCGGCGCGTGGCGTGGCGCGAGGTGGTGGAAGATGCGGATGGCGTCCTGACGGATGAAGGTTCGTGTTTCATTATTTGTCTCCTTGGAAGCTGACGCACGCGGTTTGCACGACACAGAAGCGGGTCGCTTGGGCGAACATGGCGGCATCATTATGCCGTCACCGCCGCCGGCACAATGCAAAAATCCGTTCAATGACAGTTGCGGCGTTTGCCTGACACCGTCTCCGCCTCGTTACCCCGGCCGCTACTTCGCCAGGAACCCGGTTGCTTCAAGGAACCGGTCGGCCCGCTCGATGGTTTTCTCCATCCACGGCGGACGGTTGAAGAACGCGTGCGGCTGGCCTTCGTAAACCTCGATCTCCATGCGCGCGCCAAGCTCCCGGCCTTTGGCGCAGAAGCTTTGGCACGCCGGCAGGAATTCGTCCGCTGAGCCGATGAGGACCAGCGCGGGCGGCATGCCTTTCTTGATGTCGTGTAGCGGATCGGGCATGCCGGGCGGCACGTCCACGTGAGCCTTCCGCCAGGTTTCAAAGCCGAGGGCGGGGTTGAACAAAACCATCGCGTTGGGCTTGGGCGAAACCGACAGGTCGTCGCCCGGCGAATGCAGATTCTCCGCCGTCCAGACCGACGCGGCCAGAAACCCGCCGGCCGATCCGCCCGACGCGACGATCCGGTTCGGGTCCACGCCCAGCATCGCAGCGTTCTTGCGGACCCATCGCATTGCGCTGATGGCGTCCTTCAAGCATTCGTCCACGCCGACGCCGTCCTTGATCCGGCCGCGATACTCCGCGCGGATCGCCACCATGCCGCGCTTGGCGAAATGTTCGGCCTGCGGGCGGAATTGATATGTCTCCCCGGTTGAAAAACCGCCACCCGACCAAAAGATGATCGCCGGCCGCTTGTCACCCCGGCGCCACGCTTCCGGATAGGAAACATCCGCCGTGAGTTTGCGCTCGCCGACCGACTTGAAAACGAATTGCGATGGCGGCTGCGCCGCCTCGGCGCTCGTTGAGCTTTCACACAAGCAGCCCGGCAACAAAAGCCAGCCGCACCACATCAACAAAGTTCCTTTGTTCATTCGGCTTCGTCCTCCTTGAGCCGCGACCTTCACGGTGTCGCCGCGAGCGTCTTGCGAAGCCACGCGATGAGCTTCTCCTTGTAGCTCGGATCAATCTTCTCCCAGCCGCCCATGCCGTGGATGCCGCCTTCGACGGCGATCAGGTCGCACACGTTGCCGGCGGCCTTCATCTTCTCCTGAAACTTCAGCGATTGCTCGAACGGCACCGTCGCGTCCTTCGTCCCGTGGACGAGCAGATACGGCGGCAGGCCTTTGCGGACGTAACTGATCGGCGACGCCTCGCGCAGCGTCTTCCACGCCGCGTCGTTCAACTCCGTCAGCCCGAACAGCGCCTCCATCGAAGGGCCGAGCGCATGGCGATGGTTCACCTGCAACTCCAGATCGTGCGGCGCGTAGATTGGCACCACCGCCGCCACGCGCGTGTCGTCCTTGGCCCGCACGCCGGCCAGCGATACCAGATGGCCGCCCGCCGATTCGCCGATGATCGCGATGCGCTTCGGGTCGGCCTTGTAGTCCGCCGCGTGCGCCTTCACCCAGCGAATGGCGCTCTCCACGTCCTCGATGCACGCCGGGTAGCGATGCTGCGGCGCGAGCCGGTAGTTGATCGTGAACCACGCGAACCCCGCCTTGCTCAGCGGCTCGAACAGCGGCTTGATGAACGTCGTCTTGTTGCCTTTCGTGAACCCGCCGCCGTGGACGAGGATGCACGTGGGGAACGGCCCGTTGCCCTCCGGCACAAACGCATCGAGCGTCAGGTTCGTGCCGCCCACTTGGGCGAACTCGATGTCGGTTCTCAGTTCCGCTCGCGCAGCAACCGCGAGCAACAGCAGAGGTAGAAGGTAGCGCATGGCCGGTACTTTGCCGGAACCGACGCTCGGCGTAAACCAATTTGGCGACTGGGTTGGCGGTGGCGAGTTGAAAAACAGTATCAATGATCCGCTGGGGGAATCTCCAACTTCCAAATTGTTTTCGCCAAACGCGCCATTTGCGCTTGGTGTTCGTCAACGACCGCAGGAGTCCATTCATCGTATGCAGCAATGGCTCGTGTCATGGCGTAAATGCTCTTCTGGTAAACAACTTTTTTATCAGCGAAAGCCAGATTCGCGGCATCCTTGTTGTTCAGTCCCTTTTCCAAGAGTGTATAATTGCCGAGTCTTTCGATGTATCTCTCACGATCCTTCTCGGGAAACGAGTCGTTCCACGCTGGGCAGGGGTTCTCTGGCAGGACATGTTCAACTGTAGCATTCGGGGCCGTCTCATCGTTCAGATCTTTCGGCTCCATCCGTTTCTCCAGTTCACAAAGGATATACCGCAGCCGTTTCCCACTGCGACCTGATGCTCTTATCTGCAAATTGGCGAAGTCGGATTCAAACTCGTTGTCAGGGATGTAGATAGGTTCCAGCAAGCGCCGCAAGTCTTGAAGGGTTTTTGCTTTCTTGTTGCGAAGCGCCAAAGCGGCGTTGTTATAAACTTCTTCGAGAATGTGAGTGCTTCTGCGGCTGACGCCATTGAAACGGAGGGAAACGATGGCGCAGTAGCGGAACACCTCCACAAGTTGTTGTGTGTCAAAAATGTCCTTAGAAGCAAGTGCCAGCGGAAGGTATTGCGTGACCCCGAACAGATTCAAAATGCGCACGTGCTCGCGGGCGCCCGGGTAATCCAACAGAAGCGGGTCGTTGTGGTCACCGAGTGCCTGATACCAAGCCGCGTCCTCCTCTAATTTTCGGAGCAAATCAAAAACGCCACGCATGTCCGAGACATCGCCCTTAATCGTCTTAAAAAGATCCTTCTGTCGCACATACTCACGCCGAGAATTCAAGTGATGCCGGAGAAACTCCGGCAGGCGTGCGTTACCGACCTTGCTTGCGATCCGGTTCCACTGTCGGAGCAAAGGATCCATCTGGCTCTTGCTGAGGCGGTCTGCGAGAGACAGCAGGTAGTTCTTCAACAAGTCGGGTTCACTCAGTTCAAGACCACGCGCGTTAAGCGTCTCGAAAACCGTGTAGGCACTTAACTCGTCCTGCACGCGCACACTTATGAAAAGCAGTCGCTCTGTGATCACTTCGTTGACGAATGCGGCAACAGCTTTGCCGTCCTTCTGTCGGCTGAAGCGATCCTCAATCTTTTGGCGGAAAAACTGGAAACATTCCCACAACAATCGTTCTGAATCAGCCAAATTGCGGAGGCCGCCGGCCGGTGGCATTCGCTGAGTCAGATTTAATTGGTAGAAATTGTCGTCGTGCGCGTTAAGTTGAAGTTTACTCACAACGCGTAGAGACACGGGATCACGACCCCCGATGTAGGCTGCCTCCAAGAGTCCCGCACGATCCTCGTTCTCCTTGGCATCCACGCCTTGTTCCTTTAACGCATGCAGGAAGTCGATGCAGGACAGAACGAGAATGCTCAAGGTGGCAATGCGTTGCTGCCCGTCAATGATGCGGAATTGTTTCCGATCACCAGATTGCAATACGATAGACCCCATGTAGTGGTCACCTCGATTTCGCTCCAGTGCGCGAATGTCATCCCACAGGTCTTCCCAGTGCTCAGCCTTCCATGAGTAATCCCGCTGATAAGGCGGCACTTGATAGGTCTTCCCATTGGCGAGAAGCTCTTTCAGATCTTCGGTGTCTGTGTTGAGCAAGCTGGATCGTGCCATACGCTAAGAATGCTCTTTTCGCTTGCAACTTGCAATCCCGATGAGGTTTTTTTGCGCCCCGCTTAGACACTCCAAACCAATCGCCGCACAACCAAGCGCCTGTTCGCACCGCACCCGCCTCATTAATGCGACCGGGCGTAGTGGGTCAGGGCGAGGACGTTGGCTTCGGGCGTGTCGCGGGGGACTTCGCAGCCGGCGCCGACGATGTAGCGCGGGCTGGCCTGGCAGTGACACTCGGCGATGGCCGCCGTCACCGATTCCGGCGTGCCGTCGCGCAGCACGGTGACGGGATTGATGTTGCCGAGCAACACCTGCTGCGGCCCCATCTTTCGACGCGCGTCGGCGAGCGGCACCATGGAGTCGAGGTCCACGATCTCGCAGCCGAGCTTGCCCATGCCTTCGAGGATGGCGGCGGTGTTGCCGCAGATGTGCAGGCGCACGCGCGTGCCCATCGCGTGCAGGCCGTCCACGAGCTTTTTCTCGTAGGGCCAGACGAACTCGTTGTAAATTTCCGGCCCGACCAGCGACGCCGCCGCATCGCCGACGCCGATGATGTCCGCGCCGGCATCGATTTGCACGCGGGCAAAGCCCAGCGCCATCCCGACGATGAACTCGAACAGGTCGCGGATGAATTTCTCGTCGTCGTAGAAGTCGAGCATGAGCGTGTTGATGCCGCGCAGGTCGGAGCCTTCGGCGCACGGGCCTTCGACCCAGCCTTCGATGAGCCTCTCGCCGCGGACGCGCTCGCGGAACAGCGCCATCGCCTTGACGCGGTCGTGCATGCGGCCGCCGCCGAGCGGGTCGGGCGTCTTCAGCCGCGCCAGCTCGGTCTTGTCGGCGAGCCGCGCGTCGCCCTCGTTGATCGCGGGCGGCTGGTTGTCGAAATACTCGATGTGCGCGCCGCAGTCAGCCGCCTCGCGCGCGGGATCGGAGATGCCGGAGACGTAATCGAAGTCGAACTTCTCGGCGGTGCGGAGCTGCGCCTCGACCATGACGCGATAGTCGCGCGCGTAATTGCCGTAACGCGCGGCGATCTGGTCGCCGGCAAACATCATGGTGATGGGCATCAGCGGCAGCCGGTCTGTGGGCCGGCCTTCCATCATGGCGAGGACTCGTTCGCGACCATTCATGATGACACCTTAACCCAAGAACCGGGGTTGATTCCAAGAAAGAATCGCGCCATCGCCGCAAAATTCCCAAACGGTTGGGCGGTTTGCATTCGCCCCCAAGGCAACTCGATGGCGGAAGGGCGCGATTTCTTGGATGGTGGGGCGAGACTCCGTCGAGCCTCCTTCCAAGCTGCGTCTTCCAAAAGCGAAGGCTCGACGGAGTCTCGCCCCACCTCATTGGGTCGCGGCTCTGCCGCGCGGCAAAGTTTTTTCGGCGCATTTGCTGGCGACGGCGGGCGGTTCTTGGTAGTGCTGTGAACCGGCAATGAAACCAGCTCTGCACATCCTTGCCGTGCCGAACGAGGATGGATTCGGTCCCTCCGCGCTGCTCTCCTATGTCGTGAAGGAGCTGCTCGCGCAGCGGCCCGGAAGCCGCGCGACGATTTGGAACCGTTCGCGCGCCGATTACAACCGCAGCCTCTACCGCGATCTCGTCGCCGCCGGCCGCGTGAACGTCGAGCCGGTCAACAATCTCATCGAACTCGCCAAGGACGCGGCCACCGGCGAAGTCTCCATCGCTGGCACGCTCTCGTTGATCGGCGACTACCGCGCCGCCAGCGACCGCTACGCTGCCGGCGCGGAGTTCAGCGAGTTCGATCTGGTTGTCGAGTTCGGCGTTCCCGCCGCCGCGCGCTGGGCCGCCAAGCGCGGCATCCCGTGCGTCAGCATCTTCGACCACGTCTGGGCGCGGACGCTGGCGATGCTTCTCGATGACGCCGCCGCGCCGGTGACGGCCCGCCAACGCGCGCAATGGCGCGCCCTCGTCGCCGCCGTCCGCAGGGATGAGTCGTTCACGCGGAAACTTTTTCTCTTTCCGAATTTCATTTCACCGCCGTTGTTCCACGCACACTGGCGCACCGTCGCGCCGCGCGCGGCGGTGCGGCGGCTTTCCGGCGTGCTCGGCGGCACGGCTTCGTGGAGCGAGCGGCAGGCGCGGGCGCATCTCGGCCTGACCGCGCCGGGTCGGCTCGTGATGATTCAAGGCGGCGACACGCCGGCGTGGGACGCGCTGCTGCAACGGCTCGTGCCGGCTTTCCTCGACGCCCGCGCCGAACTCGACGCGCGGCGGTTGAACGTGGCGTTCTATATTCCGCGGCGCATCGCCGGTCGCGGCGCGATTGCACGCCTCAACGATCCCGCTGTCGCCCGCCGGTGTCCACGCGTCCGCGCCTTCGCGCCGGTGCCCGGCGGAACGACACAGGAGATTTTTCCGTTCGTGGACCTGCTGGTCACACGCTCCGGCGGCGGCACGGTCAACGATGCCGTCGCGTGCCGCACGCCGTTCGTCTGCGTGCGCGAACGGAGCCAGTCGCAGGTGGAGGCCATACTCGCAGCGTGTTTGAGACGCGGCCTGACGCGTGAAGTGAATGACGCGGCGTTGAAGGCGGACCCGTTGGACACGATTCTCGCCGAATTCGACCGGGCGCGCGACAACCGGAAGATGGCCGCCGTCATGGGGGAAATCCCCAACCACGCGGAGAAAAAGCTGGCGCGCGAAATCCTGCGCGAGTTGGCGGATACTGCATAAGTGGGACGAGCTTCCAAGCTCGTCCAGTGTCCCAATGCTAGTCAATCACGCCGCGCCGTCGCGGTAACGCCGGCGGCAACGCGTTCCATAGGCATGCAGCGCGCGGCCACCAGATGCACTGGTAAATAAAGTATGAGCGGATACGCCACCATGCAGAAGAGCAGGTAAGCCGGTGCCGGGACCGTTTGCTGAAGCGCTCCCAAGCCAAAAACCCAGTTGACGTTCGACAGCGGCGTGGTTGCCAGATACGAGACCGTCAGCACTACCGTGGTGATAGCCGTCTGCAACAGGAAACCTCGGCGATCATAGCCCAAGCGGGCCACCGCAAAGAGCAGTGCCGCGGGAACAGCGAGGTGGAACAGTGATCCCAACCGAACCGGCAGGGGAATGGACGGATCAAACATGTTGGCGGTAGCGCCGAACGGATGCAGGTTGCTCGCCAGCGCCACCAAGAGGTCCGCGCCCCAAGCCAGATCCACCAGCAGCAGGCCATCCAACAAGGCGGAGAGCAGCAGCCGGTTTTCCAGCCAGAGGGCCAGCACGAGGAACAGGTTGCCCACCTCGCAGAGCCAGAGGACATTCTGCGCGCCGTAGGTGTTGAACATGGCGGGCAACCACAAGGCAAGGAAGACAGTCAACGACCACTTGAGCCAAGCGGGCAGTTTACGCACCCCGCCGGCACCCGTGTCGCGCTGCGGTTCGGACGCCCGCCTTGGCGGACAGGCTTGAAAAACCGCTTTCATGCGGCGGAGGTTATCGGAATCACGCCGGGCGCGCAACAAGCGGAAGATGGTTACCGCCATGCGAGAGATTCTCAACCACGCGGAGAAAAAGCTGGCGCGCCAAATCCTGCGCGAGTTTACGGCGCGACGGATTTCTTCAGGTGCTTGTCGAAGAATGCCTCGACCATCCTGAAGATTTCCGGCCCGCCGAAACCGTGGCCCGCACCCTCGACGGTGCGGAACGTGACCTCGACGCCGGCTTTTTTTAGCGCCGCTTCGAGCAGTTCGCTCTGGTGATGCGGCACCAGCGGATCTTGGTCGCCGTGCATGATGAGGAACGGCGGGGCGCCGAGCGTGACGTAGGTGATCGGGTTGGCGGCGCGCGCCTTGTCCTTGTTGTCCTGGATCGCGCCGCCGATGAACAGCGACTCGGGCGAATCGGCCGCGTCATGGTCGAACGGCCTGCCCGGCGTGAGCGCGTGCGCCTCCATTTGAACGAAATCGGTCGGGCCGAACCAATCGCACACCGCCTGTACACGGCTGCTGAACTCAAGATTGCCGCCGTTACCTTCGAGTTGCTTTACGTCGCCGCTGGCGCCGAGCAACGCGACGAGATGGCCTCCCGCCGAGGAACCCCACGCGCCGAAGTGGTCGGCGTCGAGGTTGTATTCCCTGGCGTGCGCGCGCAGCCAGCGGACGGCGGCCTTGCAGTCCTCGATGGCCGCTGGAAAGATCGCCTGCCCGCTGAGCCGGTAGTTGAGGCTCGCCGCAGCGTAACCGCGCCGGGTGAAAGCCATCGCGGGACATTGCGCCTTGTCGCCCGCGCGAAACGCACCGCTGTGAATCCAGATGATCAACGGCACCGGCCGGTCGCTCTTCGGCAGGTAGAGATCAAGCGACTGCGCATTGCCGCCGCCCGGCACATACTCGATGTCGCGCAGGGCGCGCACGCCTTCGGGCAGCGGCGGCGGTCCTTGAGGCCGGCGCGGCGGAGGTTGCTGGGCATGGGTTGTCATGGCAGTCAGAAAGAGTAGCGCAGTCAGGCGGATGAGCAAGCGGCGGGTTGTCTTCATGGTTGGTCGCACGATGGGTTTGTCGGCGCGCTTCGCGCGTCATCGCTATAACGCATCAGCCGCCGCTCTTATTGGTGGCCGGGCGCTGTGAGTTCAGCGCAACGCGTTTTGCACGGCAAGAATCTGCCGCGCCACGAGCCAGCGATAAACGTCGAACTCGGCGGGCGACCAGAGATCGTCGTCTTTGTATTTCGTCTGCACGCGGATGGAATCCCAGACGAACTTCAGCTCGCGTTCCGCTTTCGCCGCGGCATCCTGTGCCGCGGGCTTGCCGCTCTTCTTCGCCTCAGCAATGAGTTGCTCCAGCGTATAGATGTAGCGGTAATCGTCGTAGCCTTCACGATACGCCTCCCACATCGCGACGGGAACCGGCGTGCCGTCCGGCTCGCTGCGGTTGAAGAAATCCATCGAGGAACCGTCGAGGTAGTTCCAAGGATCGCCGACGTTCGCCTGGTAAATCCACGGGATCAGCGTCAGGAATCCGCTGCGCCAGAAGCCGAAGCCGTAGGTCATCCGCGCGCCGGTCACCGGCGTGTGGTCGTTCTCGCCGTTGACATGGTTCGGATAGCACCAATACTCCACCTTCCGCGCCTTCATGTCGGCGAGAATCGTCTCACGGTCCGGCGCGAACGGTTGCGTGCACCACACGTCCACCCAAGGCCGCAGCGGCTCGAACGCCTCGTGCGTCGGGTCGGCCGTCACGTAGGTCCGCACGCCGGCGGCCTTGCACGCCTTCAGCGCCTTCACCATGAAATTCACCGACGCCGGATCGGTGCCCGGTTCGTCAATCGGGTAGTAGAGAAACTCCGGCCAGCCGCGCTCCTTTCGCCCCGCCTCGATGGCGCGCACCATCGCCGTCAACTCGCGGCCGAACTCCTCCGGCGGGTCCTTCACGCCGCGCATATGCGAGCCGAAATGCTCATGAGTGTATTTTTCGTAAACGCCGGCGGCGTTGAACTCCAGCGCGATTGGCCCGACGAAACCGTGCTTTTTCCACAGCTCCATTTCCTCGGCAAGCGTTTCCCACTTGATGTCGAACTTGCCGTCCTTGTCGGCCGGCGGGCACCAGAGCGAGAGCACGACGTTGCGCGTGCCGTGCGCCACCATGTCGGCGTGCTCCAGCTCCGCCTTGTGGCGGAAATACTCGCTCGAAACGTCGTCCTTCGCTCTCGCCATCTCTCCGAGCGGATGATGATAATAAATGCCGAAAATCTTCGTCGGGTCCTCGCGGAGTTTGAACGGCAGGATGCGCAGCTTGACCGGCACGACGGCCGTGCCGCCGTCGCAAGCGAATGTGACCTTTCCTCGATACTCGCCTGCGGGGGCGTTGTCGGGGACGCGGATCGTCAGCCAGAACCGCGCGTTCTCGTCGGCCTTCAGATCGCCGCCCTCGAACCGCTCCAGCACGTCGGGCACGACACGGTAGCGATGGAGCACGGTGTAGTTTGGCCGCGCGAGCATGTAGCGGACGCGGCGCACCTCGATGTTCTTCGCCGGCACTGGACCGATGGCGCTGACGTTCACCTTGGCGTTGGCGATGTCGCGTAACGGCCGCACAATAAAGTTCACTGGCTCAAACTCGCCCGGTGTTGCGAACGCGCGCAGTTCGGGGTTGAGGTCTTCGGCGCGCGGGTTGGTGTGCGGATAGATGCATTCGAGGTAGTGGCGCGACCAGACGGCAAAGCCGCGTTTTTCGTCCGCGGCGCCCAGCTTTGGCATCGGGCCGGTCGGCGGCTCCGGGTCCTGTTTCCATTTCGCCCATTGCTCCGGCGACATGCGAAACGTCCACTCCTCGAACGGCGCGATGATCTCTTTTTGGACGCGCGGCGCGTCGGCATCGGGCCACGCCATGACGGCGTTGACGACCCACTTGCTGCGCGGCGAAAGTTTGACGGCGAGCGGCTCCTTGCCGGCGGTGGCGCGGAACCGCAGCGTGCGGAATTGGTAAGGCCCTTCGATCTGCACGCGTTGTTTCTGGCTGCCGACCTGCACGATGAAGTCGAAGAACTGCGCGCGATATCGGGAGTCGCTTGTGCCGCAGACGATGTAGATGTTGTAATCGCCGGGCGGCGCCGCGATGAGAAACGCGTTGGCGTTGGTGCCGAGCACGGCGGCCTCCGTGATCGGATTGGTCCAGATGGGTGGCTGCTCCGCGCGGTCGCCGCGTCTGCTTTCGACCATCTCGCGGTAGGCGTGCGCGGACGAGGTGAGGCCGCCCTTGCTCTGCCAGCCGAAGCTGGCCTTCGCATCGAAGACGTTGGTGGCGGTGACCTTCGTGAAGCCGGCCCAGACATCCGACTTCGCCGTGCCCATGTCGTAGAGGAGCGGCTCGGCGTGAGCGGTGAGGGCAAAGGCGAGAGCAGGGACGCAGCGTGAAGCGTGGAGCGTGAAGCGTAGAGCGTAACGAATAAAGCGCATGGTTATTTCCTCCACGGCGATTCGACGACACGCAACGCCACCGGCGGCGCGGGCTGGCCGTCACCGGCGCGGGCGGTCAACTCATACACGCCGGGCGCGAGACCGCCGCGAGCCGGTTCGATGATGATGCGTTGCGGGCCGCGCGCAGCCTGCGCCGTCGCGCTCGCCATGACTTTGCCGTCGCGCCGCAGTTCGCACGCGACGGGCACGGTGTCGCCCGGCTTGACGCCGGCAAGTTGGAAACGCACGGCCACCGTCTTCGCATCGGCGAACATCACCGCCGTCTCGGCCGCAAAATTCAGGACCGTCGGCTGCGCGTAGCGAAGCAGCGCGAGGTCGTCAATGAAGAAGTCGAGTTGATCCTGATGCCTGTAGTTGGCCTCGGCGATGTGAAACTGGATGTTCCGAACGTCGCCGGGCCGCGCAATCTTCGAGATCGGAATCTTGATCTCGACCCATTCGCCCAGTTTCAGTTCCGTCAGAATCATCTGGATTCCGCTTCCCTTGTCCGGCGCCTGGATGCCCAGGCCGGCCGGGTCCTTCGGCAGCGTCGGGCGCGAGGCGGTCATGTAAATCCACATGTGCAGATAATCCCACGCCGACCAGTCGCGCTGCGGGCCTTCGGGGATCATGCGGCCGAATCGCGGCCAGCCGATCGGATATTTCGGCTCGCCGCCGTAGTAATCCACCGTGACGTGCCAGTGCAGCGCGGTCTCGTTGACCTTTACGTGCGCCGTGGAAACCTCGACGGTGGATTCCGCCGGCGACCAGCCTTTCGCTGACGCGCCGCCGAACAGAAGTTGTTTCTCCATCGCCGGCGATTGCGCGAGCACTGTCGCGGTCGCCGCCAAAATGACTGCCAGGATGATCGGCCTCACGCGCGCATTCTGTGCGAAGCCATGCCCGTTAGGCAAAGATTATTTACACGTCGCGGGGGTCGCAGCGGCGACGCTCAAAGGAACCGCTCGATCCAACCGAGCAACTGTTGCGGAGCGATGCCGGTCCAGAGCACGACGGCGAGGGAAAACAAAAGGGCGAAATTCAGGAATGGCGGCGCGGCGATCCGGTCAGTGGCTGCGGAGGTTTCAGCCACTGGATCGGAGACATACATCGTCTTCAGCAGGACCAGATAGTAGTAAAGGCTGACGGCGCTCATCGCGATGCCGAGGGCGACGAGCCAGAACAAACCGAGGTTGTGCGGGTCGGCGCTCAGCGCGGCGGTGAAGAGATAGAACTTGCCGAAGAAGCCGCCGAGCGGAGGAACGCCTGCGAGCGACAGGATGAAGAGCAGCATCAGGAACGTCAGGCCCGGCGCGCGTTTGTAAATGCCGGTGAAATCCTTGAAATCATCGCCGCCGACACGGGCACTGATCGCGGCGACGACACCGAACGCGCCGAGGTTGGTGAACGCATAGACGATGATGTAGAAAAACACGCTTGCCGCGCCGAGGGCGTTGGCGGCGACGAGGCCGGTCAGGATGTAGCCCGCGTGGGCGATCGCGGAATAGGCCAGCAGTCGCTTGACGTTGCGCTGGACGATGGCGGCGGTGTTGCCGACGACCAGAGTAATAGCCGCCAGCGTCGCCGCGACGGCGATCCAGCCGCTGTTGAACCCACCCCACGCCGCCGAGCCGTGCGCGCCGGCGAACCCGATGAACAACACTTTCACGAGGATGAAGAACGACGCGATCTTCGAGCCAGTGGCGATAAACGCGGTCGCGGGCGTCGGCGACCCTTCGTAGGCGTCGGGTGCCCATTGGTGGAATGGCGCGGCGGCGATCTTGAATCCAAAGCCGACGAGCGTGAACAGCAGCGCCACGCCGAGCATCGCGCCGTTGCCGTGGAGACCGTGCTTCGCCAGTTCCGTCGCGGCCTGGCCGATGCCGGCCAGCGTCGTGTCGCCGGTCAGCCCGTAGGTCCACGCGAGGCCGAACAACATGAACGCCGAGCTGAGCGCGCCGAAGACGAAGTATTTCAGCCCACCCTCCGCCGAGCGCAGCATGCCCTTGTGGAACGCGGTGAGGATGTAGAGGCAGACGCTGAGCAGTTCCAGCGAGACGAAGATGGCGATGAGTTCCTCGCTCGCGATGAGGAAGTTCATGCCGAGCGCGCCGAAGATCAGCACGGCGTAGTATTCGCTTACGTGCGTCGTGAACGGATACGCCATCGAGATGAAGACCGTGATGATCGTCACCACGACGATGACGATCTGGAAGAACACCGTCAGCGGATCGAGCACGACGGTCCGCAGCGGGCCGACAAAGGCGCCTCCGGCCTGAACCTGGCCGAGTTGGAAAAACAGCATGGCGCCGGCGACCGCCAGGCCGAACACGGTGATCCGGCCGAGCGTCCGGAACCGCGGTGTCGGATCGCGCTGTCGCAACAAGGCAAAGTCCACCGCCAACAGCGCAAACGCCGTGACGACCAGGGCGATTTGCGGCAGCAACTCCAGCAATAGTTGGATGTAGGACGGGTTCATCACTTGGCCAGCAGCGATACCAGCGGTTGGACGCTTAGATTGATCATGTTCAACAGGCAGTTCGGACAGACGCCGACAATGATGGTCACCGAAATCAGGATGATTGCGCCGATCTTCTCCGGCGCGGAGATCGGTGGCATTGCGCGCAGATGTTGTTCGTTCGCGGTGCGCCGCTCGCCGAAAAACGCGCGCAGGATCGTCAACAACGTGTAAGCAAACGTCACCAGGATGCCGAAGCCGGCCGCGACCGCCAGCCACGGGTATTGCTGCCACGCGCCGAGCAGCACCTGCAGTTCGGCGACGAACCCGCTGAAGCCGGGCACGCCCATCGAGGCCGCGCCGGCCAGCACGAACGTAATCGCGGCGAAGGGCATGATCTCATAGAGCCGCATGGACTGGAGTTCCGCCAGCACGCGCGTATGGGTGCGGTCATACACCATGCGGCCGACGACGGCGAACAGCAGGCCGGCGATGATGCCGTGGCTGAACATCTGGAGCACCGCGCCATTGAGACCGATGGTGGTGAGCGTCACCAAACCGAGTAGCACGAAACCCATGTGGCTGACCGAGCTGTAGCCGATGACGAATTTGAAATCGCGCTGCACCAGCGCCACCATCGCGCCGTAGATGATGTTGATGACCGCGATGACCGCGATGACGCCGGCCCACGCCTTCGCGCCCGAGGGCATCAGCATGATGCCGGCGCGTAGACAGCCGTAAGCGCCGAGTTTCATCACGACGCCCGCCAGCAGCATGGATGCGGCCGTCGGCGCGGCGACGTGGCCCGTCGGCACCCACGTATGGAACGGCCACATGCCCGCCAGCACCGCGAATCCGAGGAACACGAGCGGGAAACACCAGTATTGGAACTCCGGCGTGAAGGCCACGTCCTTGAGCGCGAGCAGGTTGAAGCCTGCGACGCCGGACGGCCCGCCGGCCTTGACGTAGAGCGCGAGGATGCCGACGAGCGCCGCGGCGCTTCCGACGAAGCTGTAGAGCACGAGTTTCATCGCGCCGTATTCCTTCCGCGTGCCGCCCCAGATGGCGATGAGGAAGTATTTCGGGATAATGGCCAGTTCGTAGAACACGAACAGCAGAAACAGGTCCATTGACAGGAACACGCCATAGACGCCGCCGATGAGCGCGAGGAAGAACGCGAAAAACTCCTTCGTGCGGTGCTCGACGTTCCAGCTGAACAGGATGCCGGTGACGCAGATGAAGCCGTTGAGGACCACGAGCGGCAGGTTGATGCCGTCGTAGGCGAGGAAGTAGTTGATCTTCAACGACGGAATCCACGGCGCGTCGCAGACCACGCGGAACGCGGCGCGGATCGGGTCGGACGCCGACGCCACTTGCTTCGTCAGTTCGGGCACGGCGGCGTTGTAGGACCACCACGCGCCCAGCGCGATGGCCAGTCCCGCCACGCCGAACGCGAGCGCGATCCAGCGGATGCGGTCGCGCTGTTCGCGCGGCTGGCACAGGATCAGGCCCGAGCCGATAAACGACAGATAGATGGTCCAGTCGAGACTCATGCGTTCACATTCCGGTCACACGCGACACGGCCTGCACGGCCGGCTGAAACAACATGACCAGCTTCATCGCCGCCGTGTTGGTCAGGTTAATGAATGGGGCAGGGCACACGCCCGCAAAGAACATCAGCGCCACCAGTGGCACGGTCGCCAGCAGTTCGCGGCGGCTCAAATCGGGGAACTTCGCCCAGCGTTCGTTCAGCGGCCCGGCGAACACGCGTTGAATAAAATTCAGCAGATAGATCGCCGTCGCCACCAACCCGATGAGCGACACCGCCGCGAAGGGCGTGATCACCGGCCACGCGCCCTTGAAAATCATGAACTCGCCGATGAAGCCGTTCAGTCCCGGCAGACCGATCGAGGCCATCGCGCTGATGCCGAACAGCGCCGCGAACACCGGCGCGACGGCGCGCAGGCCGCCGAAGTCCTCGAGGCCGCGCCGGCCCGTGCGCTCTTCGAGGAAGCCGAGCATCATGAACAGCGCCGCGACGGTAATGCCGTGGTTGAACATCTGGAAAATTGCGCCGTTGAGCGCGCAGGCTTTTTCGTTCACCCAGTCAGCATGGGCCGATGCGCCGCCTGCCGCGTGCGCCACGGCCACGATGCCGAGCAGGCAGTAGCCGACGTGGTTCATAGACGCGTAGGCGATCATCCGCTTGAGGTCGAGCTGCGCGATGGCCGCGAACGCGCCGAGCACGATGGTCAGCATCGCCAGCCATGACAGCGGCGTCGCGCAGGCCGCAATCTCGTGCGGGAAGATCGGCAGCAGAATCCGCAGGAAACCATAGACGCCCATCTTCGACAGCACGCCGGCGAGCATTATGGTGCCTGCGGTCGGCGCCTGGGTGTAGGCGTCGGGCAGCCACGTGTGGAACGGCCAGACCGGCGCCTTGATCGCGAAGCCGAGGAACGCGCCGAAGAAAAGCAGCATGCCGGCGCGCTCCGGTGTGATGGCGATGCCGGCTTGTTGCAGCATTGCCGCGAGTTTTGGCGCAAGCCCACCGCCGGCGGCGAGGTCGCGAAGCATGATGAAATCCCATGTGCCCGTCGCCAGGTAAATCGCCTGGAACACCAGCAGCAGCGCGACGCTGCCCACCAGCGTGTAGAGGAAAAACTTGAGCGCCGCGCGCTCCGTGCCGTCGCCACCCCAGAGCTTGATGATGAAGAACATCGGGATGAGGCCGGCTTCCCAGAAGATGAACCAGTGGAAAAAGTTCAGCGCGGTGAACACGCCGAACAAGCCGGTTTGCAGCGCCAGCATCAGCGCGTAGTAGGCGCGCAGATGTTTCCGTATCGGCGACGACGCCAGCAGCGCCACCGGCGTCAGCAGCGCCGTCAGGAGCACCATCAGGATGCTCAGGCCGTCCACGCCTACGAAGTAGTCCACGCGGATCGCCGCAATCCACGGCGTCTGCTCGACGAACTGCAGACCGGCATACGCGCCGTCAAACCGCCACCACAGCGAAAGCGCCTCCAGCAGCGCCAGCACACTGGCGAAGAGCGCGACGCCGCGCGCGGCGGATTCGTTCCGCTTCGGCAGTAACGCGATGACGATCGCACCGATCAACGGCGTGAACGTCAGCCAGCTCAGGATGTGAGAGTTCTCGTCCATCGGGTCACTTCAGGAAAAACCAAAACGCCAGAATCGCGGCGGTGACGGCCACCAGCCGCAGATACGATTGCACGCGGCCGTCCTGCAACGCGGCAAAACAGCGGCCGATCACGCGGACCGAGCCGCAACCGCCGTCGAAGCCGCAGTTGATGGCCTGTTCGTCGAACTTGAAATTGAAGAACGACACGCCGCGCGCCAGCAGGCCCAAGCCGACGGTGACGCCGTCGAGCAGCCGGTCGCCGAGGTCCACGACGACGGCGGCAATGCGGACGAACCGCACGACCGTCGCTTCGTAAAGCTCGTCACAATACCATTTGTCGCGTAGGAAATCGCGCAGCTTGCCGAGCTTCGCTTTCAGTGGGTCCGGCTCGTCGGGAGCCAGCGGTTTGACGCCGTAGAGGAGATGACCTGCGCCGAGGCCCGCGAACGCCAGCGCCGACGCCGTGCCGATCACGAACCAGTTGACGACGTGGGGCGCATGCTCCGGGTTGAGGAAGTGGTGAATGAAGTTGGCGTGTTCCGGCAGGCCGCTGAAACCCATGAACGCGCTGAACACCGCCAGGATGATCAGCGGCACAGTCATGACGGCGGGGCTTTCATGCGGCACGCCGGGCGCGGTTTCGTGGTGGGTTTCCGCTTCCTCCTGGCCGACATGTTTGTGTCCGGCTCTGGCCTTGCCGCCGCGGTATTCGCCGAGGAAGACGAGACAGACCTGCCGCCACATATAGAACGCGGTCAGGAACACGCCGAGGCAGCCGAGCACGAACGGCCCCTTGTGCAGGCCGCCGCCCCAGCGAAACGCCGCCGTCAGCACCTCGTCCTTCGACCAAAAACCGGCGAGCGGGAAAATGCCCGCCAGCGCCAGCGTGCCGACGAAGTAGGTCCAGAACGTGATTGGCATGTGTTTCTTCACGCCGCCCATTTTGAAAATGTCCTGCTCGTTGTGGCAGCCGTGGATGACCGAGCCCGCGCCGAGGAACAGCAGCGCCTTGAAAAAGCCGTGCATCAGCAGATGGAACATCGCCGCCGCCATGCCGCCGACGCCGAGGCCCATCACCATGTAACCCAGCTGGCTCACCGTCGAGTAGGCGAGGATGCGCTTGATGTCGTTCTGCGCGACGGCGATGGTCGCCGCCATGATCGCTGTGAACGCGCCGATCCACGCTACCAGCGTCAGCACCTGCGGGCTGGCCTGGAACAGCGGGTAGGTGCGCGCGACGAGGAAGACGCCCGCCGCCACCATCGTCGCGGCATGAATGAGCGCGCTGACCGGCGTCGGGCCTTCCATCGCGTCGGGCAGCCAGACGTGCAGCGGCCATTGGCCCGACTTGCCGACCGCGCCGCAGAAGATGAGAAGCGCGATGGTGCCGGCGAGCGACAGTCCCATGATGCCGGGCAGGCCCGCCAGCGCCGTCACCTGCTCCAGCGCGCCGGTGTGGTCCGGCGTGTAGAACTGCAACGTGCCGGTCGCGTGATAGAGCCAGAGCAAACCGGCGAAAAAGCCGGTATCGCCGATCTTCGTCACGATGAACGCCTTCTTGGCCGCCGCCGCGGCGCTGGGGCGGTGATACCAGAAACCGATGAGCAGATACGACGCGAGGCCGACCAGTTCCCAGCAGATGAAGAAGAGCAGCAGGTTGTTGGTGACGACGAGGCCGAGCATTGCGCCGGCAAACAGCGACAGGAACGTGAAGAACCGCGTGAAGTTCTTGTCGCGCGACATGTAGCCGAGCGAGTAGATGAAAATGAGCGCCGAGACTAGGCTCACCATGGTCGCCATCGCCGCCGTCAGCGGGTCCAGCACGAAGCCGAGTTTCAGCGACGTGGTGCCGTAGTTGAACCACGTGAACTCGATGAGGGAATGCCAGACCTCGTGCGTCTGCATTGCCGACCATGTGCGGCCGGCGTGGGGTTCGAGGCCGTGGAGAATGGACTCGGCCAACGCGCAGAACGACAGCAGCGTCGAGACGACGATGACGCCGATGGCGAGGCCGGCCGAGGTTTTCCGGCAGCGTTGCGGCAGCAACGCGCTGACGCCGGCCGCCGCAAACGGCAGCAGCGGAATCAGCCAGAGATAGCTCGCAATCCAGGGGATGTGGGTCGCCGGGTTCATCAACCTTTCAAGCTCCGCATCTTATCCACCTCGATGGACTTGTAGTAGCGGTAGATCACGATGACCAGAGCCAGGCCGACGGCGGCCTCGGCGGCGGCGATGGTGATGCCAAAGATGGCAAACACGACGCCGCTGAGCTGCTCTGGGTGCGGTCCGTAGCGCCAGAATGCCACGAGGCTCAGGTTGGCGGCGTTGAACATGATCTCAATGGACAGCAACACCACGATCGCGTTGCGCCGCGTCACCGCGCCGAACAGGCCGACGGCGAACAGCATGCTCGCCAGGAGCTGGAAATGGGCCAGTGTTGTCATTTGCGGTGGGAGATTTGTTCCATGGCGATGACGATGGCGCCGATCATTGCCGCCGTCAGTAGCAGCGAGACGACCTCGAACGGCACGACCCAGTCCGTCATCATTTTGCGGCCGATGTCGGCGACGCTGCTCGTGACGCCTGCCGGCGCGGTCTGCAACATCGCGGCATTGTTCTTGATCGCGAACCAGAGCACCGCGCCCACGGCGGCGGCGATGGCCATGCCGGTGAGCCAGCGCAGGCTGAAGAATCCCGGCTCGTCCTTGGCAGTGAGGTTGTGCGTCAGCATGATGGCGAAGATGGCGAGAATGGCGACCGCGCCGACGTAAACGAGAATCTGCACCCAGCCGACGAAATCCGCGTTCAGGTAGAAGAAGAAACCGGCGACGCCGAAGAAGAACAGGACCAGCGACAGCACGCCATGAATCAGGTTCCGCAGCGTCACGGCCCAGATGGCGCCGACGACGGTGATGAGGCTGAGAATGATGAAGGTGACGTCCATGATTCAGGAAGCGTAATGGTAAACGCGCAGCGCGCCGGCACGGCGGCAGACGAATCGCGAGACGACCCAATAGGCGGCGGCGACCAGCGCCGCGGTGACCAGCCATGCCACCGCGCTCTGGAGGAGCGTGGCTTTGGGCAGATGGAACCACACCGCCGTGGTGAAGATGTTGAAGAGCGCGAACGGCAGCATCGCTTTCCACGCGAAGGCCATCAGTTGGTCCACGCGCAAGCGCGGTAGCGTGCCGCGCAGCCAGATCAGCCAGCAGACGATGAGGAAGCCCTTGCCCATGAACCACATCCATGACGGCAGCAGTTTCGGCCCGTGCCAGCCGCCGAGGAAGAGCGTCACGCCGAGGCCGGCCATCGCCATCATGCCGATGTATTCCGCCATGAAGAAGAGGGCGAACTTGAAGCCGCTGTATTCGACGTGGAAGCCCGCGACGAGTTCCGATTCGCCCTCGGGGAGATCGAACGGGCAGCGGTTGCTCTCTGCCGTTGCCGCGACAAGGAAGAGGATGAAACCGGCGAAGCCCCACGGCGTCCAGACGAACCACCGCGACATGTCGAGGAACCCGTCCGCGCCCTGCGCTGCGACGATTTGTGACGTGCTCAGCGAGCCAACGACCATGACCACCGGCACGGCGGCGAGCACGAGCGGAATTTCGTAGCTGATCATCTGGGCGACAGCGCGCATCGCGCCGAGAATGGAGTATTTGTTGCGGCTGCCCCAACCGGCCATGAAGAGCGCCATCTCGCTGCCCGCGCCGACGGCGAAGAACGCGATGACCGCCGTGTCGAGATTTGTCGGGGCCATGTTCCGCCCAAACGGCAGGAACGCGAACATCAGCAGCGCCGGCGCAAGGACGACGGCCGGCGCCAGGAAATGCACGAGCTTGTCGGCGCGCGCCGGCACGATGTCTTCCTTGGTGAGCATCTTCACGCCGTCCGCGACGAACTGGAACAGCCCGAACGGCCCGACGCGGTTCGGCCCGTAGCGGTTCTGGATGCGCGCGAGCATCTTCCGCTCCAGCCACGTGGCCAGACCGAAACAGAGCGCGAAGACGCCATAGATCGTCACGCAGATCAGCACAATCTCCGTGCCGGCCGCGACGTTGTGCGCGGCGGCCTCGCTCAACGGCTGGCCGCAGCAAAACTTCGACACGCCATTGCCGCAGGCAACGACCAGGCCGACGACCCATGCGCCAAGCGTAAGGATGAGTTGGTCGAAAAAGTTATACATCAGACTTGGGTGGAACGGGCGGCGTTGGCGGTACGGATGGCGACGGTGGCGCAGACGGAGTGGGCCGCGGCGGCGGAGCGGATTGCAGCGTGATGGGCGCGGCGGCGGGCTTTGCAGCCGGCGGCGACGCTTTCTTTTTGCTCTGACTCAACCGCGCGTCCACCTCGTTGGCCTCGGTTGGATGCATCTGGTGATAATATTCGTTGGACTTCAGCAGCGCGCCTTTGTTCATCAACATGCCGCCGAAACGGTCGGTGCCGGAGAGTTCGTAAATCTGGTCCATCTTGATCGCGTCAAACGGGCAGACCTCGGCGCAAATCTGGCACTGCATGCAGACCGAGTAGTCAATGTCGAACACGCGCGGCCGGCGGACGGGCTTGCCGGTTTTCGCGTCGCGTTCCACCTCGATGTAGATGCACTGCGGCGGGCACTCCTGCTCGCAAATCTTGCACGCCACGCAGCGAAGGTTGTCTGGCGTGCCGTCGTAAACGAGAAACGGAAAACAGCGCGAGTTTTCCGGCAGCGTCCGCCGCTCTTCGGGATACTGGATGGTGGTCAGGCACTCCGGGTCGAAGTAGCTGCGGATGAGATTCCGCGCCGTGACCAGCAGCCCTTGAATCATACCGTTGCCGAGCATCAGCGGTCCACCTCCCCCAGCACGATGTCCACGCTGCCGAGAATTACCATCGCATCGGCCAGTTTGTGACCGACGCACATGTCCTCGAGAATCGTCAGGTTGATGAAGCTCGGCGCGCGCACGTGGTAGCGATACGGTCGTGTGCTGCCGTCGCTGACGAGATAGAAACCGAGTTCGCCCTTCGGCCCCTCGATGCGGCCGTAGCCATCGCCGACGGGAACCTTGAAGTTGCGCATTTTGACGCCGGCGTCGGACGGTCCCTCGGGAATGTCGCGCAGCGCCTGCTGTAGAATCTTCACGCTTTCGCGCATTTCCAGAATCCGCACGTAGTAACGGTCATAGACGTCGCCGACCTCGCCGAGCGGCACGCGGAAATCGAGCCGGCCGTAAATGCCGTAGCGGTCCACTTTGCGGATGTCGTAGTCCACGCCGCTGGCGCGGAGCATCGGGCCGGTGATGCTGGCGTTGATGGCCAGTTCGCGTGGCAGGATGCCGATCTTCTGTGTGCGGGCGAGGAGGATTTCATTGCCGGTGATCAGCGCCTCCAATTCGTCGATGAAGCACGGGTAGTTCTCCACGACCTTGCGCGCGGCCGCCAGCCAGTCGTCGTCCACGTCGGCGCGCACGCCGCCGAAGCGCATGTAATTGCACATCATCCGCGCGCCGCTGGCCGCCTCGAAGAGGTCGAGGATTTTCTCGCGCTCGCGGAACGCGTAGAGCAGCGGCGTGCCCCAAGCCCCGGTGTCGCTGAGCAGAAAGCCGGCCTGGCAGGAGTGATTCTGCAGGCGCGTCAGTTCCGCCATGATGACACGGATGTATTCGGCGCGCTCCGGCACTTTGATGCCCGCGAGCTGCTCGACGGCGAGGCAGTAAGCCCAGTTGTTCGTCATCGAGCAGAAATAATCGAGCCGGTCGGTGAACGGGATCGAGCCGAGCCAGTTCATTTTCTCGGCGAGCTGCTCGTGATTGCGGTGCAGGTAGCCGAGCACCGGTTTGAGCCGCCGGACCTCCTCGCCGTCAAGCACCACGTCCATGCGGAACACGCCGTGCGTGGACGGATGATGCGGACCCATCGAAACCTCGAGCATCTGCGTCTCGATGGCGTCTTCCTTCGGAGTCAGCGTGTAACCCTGCTCCGGCATTGTGAGCGGTTGAATCATGCGGGTTTCACCGGCGCGGGCGGCGGCGCGGGCCAGTGTTTCTTTGTCTGTTGCAACACCTCGTCGTGCGGCGTCGGCTCCCATTCGTAATCGTCCGGCGGCCGATAGTCCTTCCGCATTGGAAAATCCTTGAACCCGTCCCACATCAGAATCCGCCGCAGATCGGGATGGCCCTCGAACCGGATGCCGTAGAGGTCGAACGCCTCGCGCTCCTGAAACTCCGCGCCGCGAAACAGCGGTGTGATGCTCGGCAGTGACGGCGTGCCTTCGCGACCCTCGGTGCGGCAGCGGAGTTGAACAGGGCCGTGCTTTTTCGCCGTCGAGTAAAAATCGTAAACCACTTCCAGATGACCCGGCAGATTGCGCACCACTTCGCGGTCGCACTCGCGCGTCTTGATCTGGCTCGGCAGCCAGTCCATGGCGCAGAGGTTGGAGACGTAGTCCATCGCCAACTCGGAGTCGGTTTTCAGGAAACGCGCCACGTCGAGCAGATGCTGCCGGTCCACGACCAGCGACTTGCCTTCGATGGCGAGTCGCACGCCGGGCAGGGCGGCCTCGATGCGGTCTTTGATTTGGTCCACAGTTTCCATGATGCTCGACGCTTTACTTCGCCTCCGGCCGCTTCATCGGCTCCGGCTTCCACACGTCGGGGTTGGACGGCGGCTCCAGGTCGTGCTCGCCATACTCCGGCACCGGCCACTCCGCCTTTTGCTCCTTGTCATAGGCGCGGAGCCTGTGTTTTCCGGTGAGGTGGTCCTGCTCGATTCTTTTCTGGAGCGTGATGAGGGCGTCCAGCAACGCCTCCGGCCGCGGCGGGCAGCCGGGGATGTGGACGTCCACCGGAATGTAGCGGTCAATGCCCTTCAAGACGTTGTAGCCTTCCTTGAACGGCCCGCCGGAGATGGCGCACGCGCCCATCGCGATGACATATTTCGGCTCCGGCATCTGGTTGTAGAGCCGTACCGCCAGCGGCGCCATTTTCTTCGTCACCGTGCCGGCCACGATCATCAGGTCCGCCTGGCGGGGCGACGGCCGAAACACCTCCGCGCCGAACCGGGCCATGTCGTAACGCGAGCACGCCGCGGCGATCATCTCGATGGCACAGCACGCCAGACCGAATTGCAGCGGCCAAATGGAGTTTTTCCGGCCCCAGTTGTAAAGATCTTCGACGGTGGTGACAAACACCCCGGCTTTCCGCAACTCGCTTTTGAGGCCCTCATCAATTGCCATGGTGCCTCATTTCCATTCCAGCACGCCCTTGGCCCATGCGTAAGCCAGTCCGCCGACCAGGATTGCCAGGAAAATCGCCATTTCGACCAAGGCGAACAGTCCCAGCTTGTTGAACGCCACCGCCCACGGGTAGAGGAAAATCGTTTCGATGTCGAAAATCACGAAGAGGATGGCGAAAAGGTAGTATTGGACGCGGAACTGCATCCAAGCGTCCCCTTTCGACTCCAGCCCGCACTCGTAGGTGGCCTGTTTGGTCTTCGACGGCCGGTGCGGCGCGAGCAGCCACGCCAGCGCAAGCGGCGCCAGCGCGAACACCAGCGCCGCGCCCAGCAACACAACTAGAAAGACATATGGGTCGTAATTTGTGATCACAAGTCTCCGGCGGGCGATTTGCCCGCTCCCAGAAACCGATAAGGTTAGTTGTCCATGCCACTCCTTGTCAAGGCGGCCAGCTTCGGGACAACAGATTTTCAAATACGGCCCAGACCGGCGGATAGTCTGAAAAACAGAAGTTGTTGCAAAGGAGTGTCTTGCGCTGGTTGAGAATCCGTATATCAGTCTCTAAACAGATGGATTTCCCAATAATTTGCCATGCCACGCAGAGGGTGGGGCACGTTTCTCAGGTAGCAAAACAAGTGGCCGCCGTGCAGGCCGAATACAAGGGGGATCACCTCATAGCGTTTGAAGGAGGAAGACGCCAGCAACCGGCGCAAGTCCTCCTCGACATATTCGCGCTGATGCTCCCAGAAGGGAAACTTCCGCTCGCCCGTGAACAGTTCGATCACGCGGCGGGTCAGCCGCCGCCGGTTGGGGGTGTTGATGAACGCCGCGCCGCCGGGCTTCAGCACGCGGTAAAGCTCGTTGAGGGCCTTGAGGTCGTCGGGCACGTGTTCGATGACGTGGCTGCTGATGGCCACGTCCACGCTTTCCGGCTCCAGCACCGCGGTCAACTTCTCCCAGTCGCCGAGCACGTAATGGATGTTCCCGGAGTCCTTCGGTATTCGTTCGGGCATCAACTCCACGCCGATCACGCGCGCGCAGTGCCGGCCGATTTCCCGCGTGCGCTCGACGACGGACGCGCCGATTTCCAGCACGGTGTGCGTCGGCTTGACGAACCGCCGGTAGGAATTGAACAACGATTCCCAGTCGGCGTTGATCTTGTTCGGTCCCCAGCAGATTCTCATGGCTCGGCCAGCACCGTAGGGGCGCGCTCCGCCAAAGGCAATTAGGAAATGCCGCTGCGCCACCGGTCTTCAGGGCGCGCCGCGGATCGGTCCCGGTCAATCCCGCCGCGTCCGGATCACCTCCGCCGCCAACGCCAGCAGTTTTTCGCGAATAATCGCGTGCGCCCCGTCTCGCTTGCAGTTCGGCGGCAAACGAAACGGCTCGCCCAGCGTGAGGCGGATGGCGAAGCGGCGGAAAAACCAGTTTCGCACGACGTAGCTTCGGCGCGCGCCGTCAATAATCGCCGGCACCAGTGGCACACCGGCTTTCAGTGCGATCAGCGCCGCGCCCTCTTTGATCTCCGGGTCGCCGCCGAGCACGGAGCGCGGCCCGTCATGAATGCCGCCTTCGGGAAAGAGTACGAGCGCGTGGCCGGCGCGCAGCCGGCGGATGGCCTCCTTCAACGGCGCGCTGCCCGGCTGGTTGCGGTCAATCGGAATGACGCCCGCCCGGGTGAAGAACCAGTGCGTGAAGCGGCTCTGGAACAGTTCGACCATCGCCAGCCAGTGCGGAGACCGGCGCAACACGAGGTTCAGCAGCGGCGGATCGAACCACGAGATGTGGTTGCTGACGATCAGCACGCCGCCGGTGCGCGGCAGGTGATGCCGGCCGCGCCGCTCGACGCGGAAGAACACACCGAACGTCAGCCAGGCGACGATGCGCGCGGCGACGTTGATCGTGACAAGCGGCCATTGACGCGATTGATGCACGACCGTTATTATCCGAACCGCGTCCGGGCTTGCAAGCCCGGCGGCGAATGCTTCGACATGTCCACTGAACCTTCCCGAACGGCGTCGTTGTTTTGGAGCTGCGCGAGTTTTGGCTTCTACACTCGCGTGGCCGACGGACGCTTTTGGAGAACGGTGAGTTACCTCGGCCTGCTCGGCGGTATCGGCGCGCTGGCGGTGACGCTGTTCTTCGGCACGCAGGTCGTGCCGGTGTTGCGCGCGGTGGCGCGGCAAACCAACGGCTTCGTGCTCGCCCGCGGCCGGCTTGCCGTCACGCCCGGCACGCCGGCCATCGTCTACGACGACGGCGCGCACGGCATGTTGCTCGTGCGGGTGGCGGTGGACCAGGAGCCGCCCGCGCCGGAGCGCCGCTACGACGCGGAGGTGACGCTGCGGCAGCGGGGCGCCGATCTCATTTTTTGCGGCCACGCGTTTCAGGTCGCATGGCCGCCGGAGCTGGCGCTGGACGCGCAACGGCTCGACGCGATCGCGTTTGTGGACTCGTGGTGGTTGCTCATGTGCATGGCCGTTTTCGGCGCGGCGATGGCGTGGTTCTTCCTGACGCGGCTCGTTTACGCGTTGATCGGCTCGCTGCTGTTGACGGCGCTCGCGCCGCCGGCCCGGGGAATCGGGTTCACCCGCGGGTTCAATCTCGCCGCCCACGCCACGACGGCCGGCACGCTGCTGATGCTGGCCTTGCTCTGGCTTGCCGCCGGTTACCGGCTGGACCCGCTGCTGGTCAACTGGAGTTGGCTGCTCTATGTGCTGGTGTTTTTCGTTTACCTGGCCGGCGCCGCTGGCGCGCTGCTATCAAAACCGGCCAGTCCGTGGAAGGAACAAGGCGGCGAAAAAAACCTCTTTCTCAAAAATTCCTGAGCCAACACTCTAACACTCCAACACTCCGTTTCTCTTTGACACGCCGCGTGTAACGTCTAGCCTTTTTGCTCACATGGTTCACTGGATTCTCTATGCTCTCTTGCGCGTGATCGGTTTTACGCTGCGCTACCGGCTGCTCGATGAGAGCGGTCTGATCGCGTTTGGCATGAAGCCAAACTACATCTTCGCGTTCTGGCACAACCGAATCCTGCTGATGCCGGGCCTCTATCTTCACTACGTCGGCCGCAAACCGGTGGCGGCGCTGGCCAGCGCCAGCCGCGACGGCGAATACGCCGCCGGCGTTGTGCGATTGTTCGGTTTCGTCCCCGTGCGCGGCTCCACCAGCCGCCGCGCCAATCAGGGTTTTCTGGAACTCACGCGGCTGGCCTTGGAAGGTTACAACGCCATCCTCACGCCCGACGGTCCGCGCGGCCCGCGCTACGTGGCCCAGTCCGGCGTGGTGAAGCTCGCAATGGTTACCGGTCTGCCGATTCTGCCCGTGAGCGCCACCGTCGAGCCGTGCAAGCGGTTGAAAAGCTGGGACCGCACCATCATTCCGTTGCCGTTTGCCCGCTGCACCGCGCGCGTCGGCAAACCCATCCTCGTGCCGCGCGACGCCGACGACACCACGGTGGAGAAATATCGCCTCGAAGTTCAGGAGGCTTTGGTTAAACTGTCCGGCGAGTCCGACTGACGCGCCGCGCGGCGGCGGAAAAACAGAAGACCGAAAGCGATGCCAACGCAAACCCATCGTTGGAAACGGCTGGCCGTTCACGCGCTGCTTTGCGTGGCAGCCATCGCGTCCGCGCGGGCCGGCGACCAGCCGCAGTGGGGCCAGCGATTCTCCCGCAACATGGCGTCCGAGGAAAAAAATCTCCCGGACAACTTTGATCCCAAGACCGGCATCAACATCAAATGGTCCGTCGCGCTCGGCACCTCCACGCACTCTACGCCGGTCGTTGCGGGCGGCAAGGTGCTCATTGGCACCAACAACGACGACCCGCGCGACCCGCGCAACCAGGGCGACCGCGGCGTGCTGATGTGCTTCGACGAAAAGAACGGGAAGTTTTGCTGGCAGCTCGCCGTTCCGAAGATAACCACGAGCAACTTCTGGGACTGGCCCAAAGCCGGCATCTGCTCGACCGCCACCGTCGAGGGCGACCGCGTCTATATCGTCAGCAACCGCGGCGAGGTGATGTGCCTCGACCTCCACGGCATGGTCAATGGCAACAGCGGCCCGTTCCGCGACGAAGCCCGGCACATTGTTCCCGCCGGCCAGCCGCCGCTGGAGCCGGGCGCGGCCGACGCCGACATCCTCTGGTTGTTCGACATGATCAAGGAGTGCGGCATCCGCCAGCACGACTCCGCGCACTGCTCGATCCTGCTGCACGACCGCTTCCTCTACGCCAACACCTCCAACGGCGTGGACGATACGCACAAGGTCATTGCCTCGCCCGACGCGCCGAGTCTCATCGTCCTCGACAAAGCCACCGGCCACCTCGTGGCGCGCGACGACGAGCACATCGGGCCGAATATTTTCCACTGCACGTGGTCGTCGCCCGCGCTCGGCGAGGTCAACGGCCGACCGCTCATCTTCTTCGCTGGCGGCAACGGAATCATTTACGCTTTCGAGGTTGCAAAGGACGCCATGGATGGTGTGGAGAAGCTGAAGAAAGTCTGGTGGTTCGACTGCGACCCGGCCGGGCCGAAGGAAAACATCCACGACTACCTTCGCAACCGCGAGCAAAGCCCCGTCAACATCTACGGCATGCCCGTCTTCCACAACGGCCGCGTCTATGTCGCTGTCGGCGGCGACATGTGGTGGGGCAAGCGTCAGGCGTGGCTGAAGTGCATTGACGCCACCAAGACCGGCGACATCACCCGTAGCGGCGCGCTCTGGTCCTACCCGCTGCGGCAGCACACCTCCTCCACGCCGGCCGTGCACGACGGCCTCGTTTTCATCGCCGATTGCGGGAAGACGATCCACTGCGTGGACGCGGCCACCGGCGCCGCCTGCTGGACCCACGAAACCAAGAACGACATCTGGGCCTCGCCGCTGGTGGCCGACGGCAAACTCTTCATCGGCACGCGCCGCGGCGAGTTTGTGATCCTGGCCGCCACCCGCGAGAAGAAACTTCTCGCCACCATAGACATGGGCAGCCCGATGAGCGCCTCCCCCGTCGCCGCCAACGGCGTCCTCTTCGTCGCCACCATGAACCGTCTCTTTGCCATCCAAAAAGCCCCCGCCGCTTCCCGCTGAGTCTAATCGATTTGCAACCCGTCGCGTTATAAAATGCCAGATAAGGAGCCTGATACTCAGTTGGGAGAAATAAATTCAGACAGGAGACAAGCATTATGAACGCAGGCAAACTGCGCGGCAGGAAACCGCTGTGGTTCGCGACGGGATTGCTGGTGGCCTTCGTGGCGGCCGGCAATTGGTTTGTGGTGGAGGCCGTTCGCGGGGCTGAAGATCAGGGCAATGTGACAAGCGGGAAACGGGCGGCGCCGAAGCCTCTGCCACCGCCGAGTTCGCATCATCCACCGTCGAAATGGATCGGTGTGATCACAGCGCCGATACCGGACATTGTGCGGGCGCACCTGCCGAAGCTGTCGCCGGAGCAGGGGATTATGATTCAAAGTGTCTCGAAGGAGAGTCCGGCCGCCCTGGCTGGTTTGGAGCATTCGGACATCATCGTGCGCGCCGACGGCCAGGCGGTGGCCGATGCGGAAGCGTTCCAGACGATTTTGAATCGGCGTAATTTCGGCACGCAGGTCCGGCTCGATCTCATCCAGAAAGGACTTCCGAAGACGGCCTACTGCATCGTGCTGGAGAACATGGATGCGGCAGGAGCAGTCGCGGCCGCAGCAGCACAAGAGCGCAACCCGTTTCGCGGGCTGAAGGGCGACAAGGTCTCCATCGAGTTTTCCTGCACCGGCGCGGACGGCAACAGCGAGACGGTTTCTGCGACGAGGCTGGACAAGTTGGGGCAACGGGCGAAGGAGGATGATGCGTATCGAGAAAAGCTTCAGCGGATATTCGACGGGTTGCAGCAAAACCAGCAGGGCATCACCATTGTGATTCGCCCGTATCAGGGGCAGCCCGCGGCGACGAATCCTTGACGGGGCGGATGCCGGTTTTTCCTTTCATCACGGACAAAGCCGCCACCGTCACCACGGCGGATTCGCCGACGGCAGGCGGCTGAGGCCGGGGATCTGGTAGTAGCCTTGCGCGCCGCCGGCGGCGTCGAGACGGTAGATCGGGTCCTGCATCAGGCAGGGGCGGCGGTCGGCGGCGGGAATGGTGGTGCTGTAGATGCGCAGTTCGCCGGGGAGGCTGGTGATGATTTCCTCGCGCCAGTCGCCGAGGATGTCGGCGACGGCGACGATCTCGCCTTCAATGCGCGGCGAGAGTTCCTTCCCGTCAAACTTGGCCAGCCGGTGACCGGTCAGCAAGGCGCGGTGGAGGCTGGCGTCCCAGTAGGCGGCGCGCGGCGCCAAACCGCCCATGTCCTTCGTTGAGATCAGTTCGCCCTTCGCGCTGAAGAGCCAGCGTTTGGTTTTGTCGTCACGTTCGCCGCCGTAGCACGCGCAGCCCGGATACGCCGGGTCAATGTCCGCACACAGGCCGGAGGAATGGATGTGCTTGGTCGGTTCGCTCAGACCCCAAAGAATTTTCCCGGTCTTCGCGTCCACCATGCAGATGCCGTTGGTGGGCTGGCGCGTCTCCATGTCGTAGTGGATTTGCATGCCGGGCCGCGAAGGGTCGAGCTGGCCGACGGTGACGTTATCCGGATGGCCCATGCCGGTGGACCAGAGGCCGACGCCGTTGTCGTCAATCACCGCCGAGCCGATGATGACCTCGTCGCGCCCGTCGCCGTCCACGTCGGCGGCGCGGAGGCAGTGCGCGCCCTGACCGCGGTAACGGGTGCTTTCCTCGCGCTCCTCCCACGTCCAGAGCTGGCGGAGTTTGCCGCCGTGAAACTCGTAGGCGGCGAGCTTGATGACGTTGTAGGTGCCGCGTTCGACGATGATGCACGGCGTCTTGCCGTCGAGGTAGGCGACGCCAATCTGGTTGCGGCAGAAATAATTGTAGTCGGGAAACCGCTCGCGCGAAGGCCACGGCGCGCGCGCGAGTTCCTTGCCGGTCTGGCCGTCGAGGATGGCGAGCCACTCCGGCCCGCTGGTGACACGGCCGTCGGCGTCGCGCGGGTCGCCTTCGCCGATCTTCACCGCTACCTCGGCGCGGCCGTCGCCGTCGAAATCATAAACGACGTAAGGCGAATACCAGATGCCGCGCTCGATGGACCAGCCGAGGTCGTGACGCCAGAGAAACTTGCCGTCGTGGTGGTAAGCTTCGAGTTTGTAGGTGTCGGGACTGCGCTGCCAGTATTGGATGTAGGGATCAATGTTGTCGTGTGGCTGCTTGATGACGAAGTCGTAGCGGCCGTCGCCGTCGAGGTCGGCGATGCCGGCTTTCTGGAACGTGTAGTTGCCGTCGAGCTTGATGCTGATGTAAGGCCGTCCCTCGGCGCTCGGCGTGACAGTGACCGTCTCCGAGTCCGCGCCCTCGCCGCCGCCAGTGACGGCGCGCACGAAATACCGCGACTCGCCCGCAGGCGGGTTTGCATCCACGAAGTCCGTCGTTTTGCGAACCGGCTCCGCGTTCAACCGGACCGGCGCGCTCTCGCCGGCGCGGCGGTAGAGGTTGAACGCGATGTTCTTCGGATCGTTGGCGAGCAACCGCCAGCCGACATACACCTTGTTGCCCGCCATTGGCATCGCGACGATGCCGCGGCCCATCTTCTCCCGCACCCGCTCGCGCGCGTAGCCGGCGACCTTCGGTTTCTCCAGACGCGGCGGTATCGGTCGGAACGTGATGCAGTCGTAGTAAGCCGGGCCGATATCGCCCTCGTTCGCGTAGCGGTCATCCACCCACACGTCGAACGTGCCGTCGGCGATCTCCACGAGGCCGAGCCGGCCGTCGGTTCGTTTCTCCCAGGTTCTCCCGTCGCGCGACACGGCCAGCGTGCGGCCCATCTTGATCTCCACCTCGTAGCTGCCGCGCGGAATGCCGGTGAAGTGCGTGTGCAACGGCGGCGCGCCGTCCTCCGGCGTCTCGCGGTCGCGCTTAACAACCGGCGATCTCAGCACCACGCCGCCCGACCACTTCTTCGCGGCGTCTTTGTCGTTGGTCCAGAGCGTCCACTTCGTGTCGGAACCCTTGTTGGTCAGCCAGGCGTCCTTTGGCTCGGTGTAGTCTTCGGCCTCATAGACGAGTGGTTTGAGGTCGTTGGCGGGCTGCCCGGCGACGTAGCGACTCGGCAAGGCGGTGGCAAGAAGTGTGGTGAGAAGTAGGATGCGTTTCATGATCGTTTCAAAAACTGTCTGGCTCTTGTCGAAAAGAAACAGGATTCGTTCAGTCGCGGTAGGTGCAGGGCGGTTCGAGCAGTTGCGCGGCGGGCGAGACGCGGTCCGGCTCGCGCACGCCATCGCCCTCGCGCTTGGTCAGCTTGTCGCCGAGGTCGGCGCGCGTCTTTTCCGCGAACGCCTCCAGCCGCTTCACGATGTCGGGATGGTCGGCAGCCACGTCCTGGCGCTGGCTGATGTCGCTCTGCAAATCGTACAGCTCCGCGCGCTCGAGCTTGCGCGGCTCATATTTGGCGGGAATGCCGCCCTTGCCGCCGGGCCGGCCGCCGAGTGTGCGGTAGGTGTGCGGCAGTTGCAGGTTCCAGCACCCGTCGCCCGTCACTACGTCCTGAAGCTGGTTGTTTTCATAATAAAACGCGTAAGCTTCGTGGGGATTCTTCGCGCCGTCCCTGCCGGCGATGAGCGGCCACACGTCGAGGCCGTCTATCTTGTGCTTCGGCAGCTCCGCGCCGATGAGCGCCGCGATGGTCGGCAACAAATCAATCGTCATCATCATCGAGTCGCTGTTGCGGCCGGCGGCGAGCTTCGCCGGCCAGCGCATGATGCACGGCACGCGCGTGCCGCCTTCCCAGCATGTGCCCTTGCCCTCGCGCAACGGATACGCCGAGCCGCAGTGGTCGCCGTAGCTGAGCCAAGGGCCGTTGTCGCTGGTGAAGATGACCCATGTGTTCTCCGCCACGCCGTAGCGCTCCAGGGCGTCGAGCACTTGTCCCACCGACCAGTCAATCTCCTCGATCACGTCGCCGAACAACCCGCGCGCCGTCTTGCCGCGGTATTTGTCGCTGACGTGCAGCGGCACGTGCGGCATGTTGTGCGCGAGGTAGAAGAAAAACGGCTGGTCCTTGTTCTTCTCGATGAACTTCACTGCGCGTTCGGTGTATTGCGTCGTGAGTTGCTCCTGGTCCTTGTGGTCGAGGCCGACCTTGATCGGCTGGTCGCCCTCGATCATCGGCAGGGGAGGGAACGTGCCCGGTTTTAATTCCGGATGCAGCGGCCACATGTCATTCGAGTAAGGCAGACCGAGATACTCGTCGAAACCGTGATGCGTCGGCAGGAAACGTGTGTAATGCCCCAGATGCCATTTGCCCGCCATGCCCGTCGCGTAACCTTTCTGTTTCACCACCTGCGCCACTGTCATCTCGCTGTCGGCGATGCCGTGCGTGTTGCGCGGGCCGAGCGCGCCGTGGATGCCGATGCGGTTTGGATAGCAACCGGTCATTAATCCTGCGCGCGACGCCGAACAGACCGGCTGCGCGACGTGGAAGTTGGTGAAGCGCACGCCCTGCGCCGCCATGCGGTCGAGGCGCGGCGTCATGTAGTCCTTCGCGCCGAAGCAGCCGACGTCGGCGTAGCCGAGGTCGTCGCAGAATATGATGACGATGTTGGGCAGTGTGGCGTCGCGGGCCGTCGCGAGTTGAACCGGCAGCAGGAGGGCAAGGGCAAGAAGACGAATCGGTTTCATGGTGATGATCACCGGGAAAACTGTGCCACCGTTTTTCCGGAGTAAAGCACCAAATTCGCTGGCGGCAGTCGTTCGGTCAGGAATCCGCTTGCCTTGCGCGCCTTCTCGCGCCAGAAATCGTAGCATGAACTCTTCCATGTCGCGCCGTCTTCTCCTGGGTATCGCCGCGCTCGCGCTGGCCGCGGGCGTGCAGGCTGCCGAACTCTCCACCAATTACGTCCTCTCTGTCTGCGCCGACCGGCCCGACGCGATTTACAAACAGGGCGAAACCGTCACGTTCACAATCAAGCTCCTGCTCGACAAGCAGCCGGTCAACGATGCGGACGTGAACTGGACGATCTCGAAGGACAGCGTGCCGCCCACCACCAGCGGCAAAGTCAAACTCGCCGGCGGTTGCGCGACCATCACCGGCAAGCTCGACGAGCCGGGCTTCCTCCAATGCCGCGCCTTTTTTGCGGGACCCAACAAGCTCGCGCGCATGGCGCTCGGCGGCGCGGCCATTGATCCGCTCCAAATCAAACCGAGTATGCCGGTGCCCGCCGACTTCGATGAGTTCTGGGCGACGCAGAAGAAGAAACTCGCCGCCGTGCCGGTCAACCCGCGCCTGACGCCGGTGAAGTCGCCGACAAAAGACGTGGACTGCTTCGATTTGCAGGCCGACAGCGTTGGCGCGCCGGTGTCGGGCTATTTTGCGCGGCCCGCTGGCGTGAAGCCGAAGAGCCTGCCGATCATCCTCACCGTCCACGGCGCGGGCGTGCGCAGTTCCGGCCTCGGCACCGCGGCAAACTGGGCGCAAAAGGGTTTGCTGGCGATGGACATCAACGCCCACGGCCTGCCCAACGGCAAACCGGATGAGTTTTACAAAAGCCTCGCCGACGGCGAACTAAAAGGCTACAGCACCCGCGGACGGGAATCGCGCGAGACGATTTATTTCCTCGGTATGTTCCTCCGGCTCGTGCGCGCGCTGGATTTCCTTGCCGCGCAGCCCGAATGGGACGGCCGCACCGTCATTGTCCACGGCACCAGCCAGGGCGGCTATCAATCGCTCGTGGCCGCCGGGCTCGACCCGCGCGTGACGTTCTTCGCCGCCGGCGTGCCGGCGGGTTGCGACCACACCGGTTGCGCCGTCGGCCGTGTCAACGGCTGGCCTCACTTCATCGCCACCGGCGAGAAGCCCGACCCGAAAGTCGTCGAGGCGGTGCGTTACTTCGACGCGGTGAATTTCATCACGCGCGCGAAAGCCGACGGCATCATCACGGTCGGGTTTATTGACACGACTTGCGCGCCAACGAGCGTCTATGCCGCCTACAACGGGGTGTCCGGCAGGAAAAAAATCTTCAACGACGTGAAGAGCGGCCACGCCAACACGCCCAAAGCCGGCGAAGCGATGCGCGAGGCGATCGTCGCGCACGTCGAGGCGATGAAGAAGAACAAGAATTGAGCGACCTGTGAAACGGACAACGTTCCTACTGGCGCTGCTGCTGGCGTTGCCAGCGGCTTTGGCGCGTGACGCTGAATATCAGGTCATCGTCACCACCAACGTCATGGTTGCGATGCGCGACGGCGTAAAACTCGCCACCGACCTCTACCTGCCGGCCAGGAACGGTGCGGTCGCGGCGGAAAAATTCCCCGTCATTCTGACGCGGATGCCTTACAACAAAAACGGCAGCAAGCGTTTTGGAGCGTATTACGCCGCGCGCGGCTACGTCTTCGTCGCGCAGGACACGCGCGGGCGTTATGCGAGCGAGGGCGTGTGGCACATGATGACCGACGACGGCCCCGACGGCGTGGACTGCGCCGCGTGGATCGGCCGGCAGCCGTGGAGCAACGGCAGGATTGGAATGATCGGCACCTCCTACGTCGGTGGCACGCAGCACGCGATGGCGCTGGCCCGCGCGCCGGAACTGGCTACCGTCATTCCCGTGGACGCCATGTCCAACCTCGGCCGCCAGTCCATGCGCAACGCCGGCGCGTTTGAGATGCGGTTCTGGAACTGGATCATGCTCAACGCCGGCCGCGGCAGCCGCGCGTCGCACGATCCCGCCGTTGCGCCGGCGCTCGCCGACTTGGCCACCAACCGCTTTCACTATCTCGTCAACCTTCCCTTGCGGCGCGGCACGACGCCCTTGAAGTTCTCGCCCGAATACGAGGACTGGCTTGTCAAGGCGATGCGCCACGGCGCGGACGACGAATTCTGGGTGCAGAACAACATCGTGGACCATGCCGACCGCTACAAGGACATCCCGGTCTATCTCGTCGGCGGCTGGTATGACTCGTGGGCCGGCAACACGACGGCGAACTTCGGCGCGCTCACCAAGGCGCTCAAGAGTCCCGTCTATCTCATAATGGGGCCGTGGATTCACGGCATGCAAACGAAGTCGTCGCACGGCCAGGCGGACTTCGGCAAAGACGCCGCCATCGCCGATGAACTGGCGTGGCGGCTGGAGTGGTATGACCACTGGCTCAAGGGCCTCGACAACAGCGTTGGCAAGGCCGCGCCGTTCGCGACCAAGATCCGCATCTTTGTCATGGGCGCCGGCGACGGCCGCAAGACCGACAAGGGCCTGCTCAACCACGGCGGTTTTTGGCGCGACGAGAAGGAGTGGCCGCTCGCCCGCGCCCGCCCGACCAATTATTACCTCCAACCCAATGGCAGTCTCTCCACCCATGCAGCCGCCGATGCTTCGCACGCTTCTACCGCCTTCACCTTCGACCCGCGACAGCCCGTGCCGACCATCGGCGGCTGCATCTCCTCCGGCGACGGCATCATGCTCCAGGGCGCGTGGGACCAGCGAGGCGGCCCGCATATCTGGAACTGGCCGCTGCCGATGCCGCTGTCGGCGCGCAACGACATCGTTGTTTTCCAGACCGAGCCGCTCGCCGAAGACATCGAGGTCACCGGCGAACTCGAAGTGAAACTCTGGGCCTCGTCGTCCGCCGTGGACACCGACTTCACCGCCAAACTGCTCGACATCTATCCGCCGAGCAGCGATTTTCCCGACGGCTTCGACCTCAACATCACCGACGGCATTGTCCGCGCGCGCTTCCGCGAGACGCTGAAGAAGGAAATACTGATGAAGCCGGGCATGATCTATCCGTTCACCATCCGGCTTTATCCGACCTCCAACGTCTTCAAGAAAGGCCACCGCATCCGCGTGGACATCAGCAGCAGCAACTTTCCGCGCTTCGACGTGAACCCGAACACCGGCGAGCCGCTCAACGATAACCGCCGCGCGGTCACCGCCGTCAACACCATCCATCACGATAGCGCCCATCCGTCGCACATCGTGCTGCCGGTGATTCCGAAGTGATGATTGACAACGCCCCTCCGCCGCTTTCTATTTCACCGCATGAACACCAACGACTGGCAAACGGAATTCCGGAAGGTGTATGACCGCGGCGTCGCGGCGTGGAACGAGGGCCGGCGCGCGCCGCAGACGATGTTCGACGGCAAGGACGCGGCGTTTCTGGCCACCATCGGCTGCACAACGCAGGAACTGTTCGATTTCGTGGACGATTTTCTAAACTACGGCGAACCGGATTTCGGGACGACGCTGGCCGTGACGGTCATCCGGCGCGATTATTTTCTGAATATCCTGGGCGGCAAACGGACGGCGCGCGCGGTGTCATCGGGCGATCTGCCGGCGAAGGCCGCCGAGGTGGACGGCATCGCGTGGTTGCCGCGGATCATCGCCAAGGCGCGGCTGAAGCTGCGCGGCGAATTGCCAGCGGACTTGATGTATGGCTGCGGCGGCGACCGGCCGTTTCTGCGGAAAATGAACTTGGATCTGCCGCGTTTCCTGAAGCTGGTCTGGGAATGCGGCGACGACACCCGCCGGATCGTCGAGGCCGTGAAAAAGTCGGCGGGACTTTGAATCAGCCAGCGGGCAACTTCCGATTTCCCGTTGCTCAGGCGGCGTCTTGCGAGGCCGAGGATTTCTTCTTGCCAAAAAGTTTGCTCAGCCAGCCGCCGATGGCGACGATGGTCAGCAGAACGAATTTCTTGGCCGCCAGCAACGCCACCCAGATCACTTTGAAGAAGCCCGTCTTGGCCGCGACGCCGCCGGTCACAAGCGCCGCCAGCCCATAGGTGGCCGCGGCATCGGTCTTTGAATCAAAATCGGCGTAGCGATGTCCCTCGCAGAAATCCACCATGGAGAGAAGGGCCGGCGTGGACGTCTGGATCGCCGGCAGTTGTTTCATGTCGGCCACGGCGTTGAGCACCAATACGCCGCGCCGGCCCAGCATGCGGATGTTGTAGTTGAGCGTGTTCTCCGTGACATCGCCGAACTTGATCTCCTTTGCCCAATACATCTTGTGCGTCTGCTGGTCGTAACGCGGCGCCGCCGCCCAGCCCACCAAGTCAATCGACTTGTAACCGTTCTTGACCCGCTCCGGGTTGGCTTCCTTCATCTGCTTCAACAAATCGTCGTAATTGATCGAGGCCGCTTCGTCGTCCTTTACGTAGCCATCTGCCGTGTAAGTGATGATCACCGCCCACGCATCGTCGCTGAGCGCACTCTTCCGGGCAGGCACGAGCATGCCCAGCACCGGCTCCCGCGGCGGCGGATTGTTCCACAATTTCACCAACACCGTTTCGGCATCCTTGCTGTCGAGGAACCGGAATTCCGGCGTCAGCGCAATGCGCGCCCTCCCATTGTTGAGAGAGATGGCGCCTTTCTGATAATGGAGGCCGGCCAGCAGCTTTTGATTTCCGCGATCTGTGCGTCCGTGGGTTGTTGTGCCTGGCACAAGCCGGCGCCGATCACTAAAGCCGCGAGCCAATGAATTCCTCGGTTCATGGCGAAATGAGCCCCTTTTCGCAATGACGATTGCTTCAGCCAAACGATATCGCGAAATTAGTGATAGCCCGTGCCGGGGTAAAGCAGGTTTACCGCCGCTGTCTGTATCGGCGGGTAGATGACGTCGAACAGCCGCCACGCCGCCATCAAGCCGATAAAACCAAACCCCGGCTGCCGCGCGACCGCAAAATATTTTTCGGCCGCCGACTCCGGCAGGACCAACCGTACCGCGCTGCTGCCATCCATTGGCGGCAATGGCAGCAAGTTGAAGATGCACAGGAGCAGGTTCAGCGAAAACACAATGCTCAACATTATCGCCAGGAACTCCATCAAGCCGCCGGCGGCAGCGAGCGTGATGTGCATGCTACTGATCCGCGACGGCGCTTCAAAAACGCCCGCCAGCATCCCCACTCGGATCGCCACCGCCGCCGCCACCACCATCAACAGGTTCGCCACCGGCCCAGCGAGCGACATCCACGCCGAGCGTCTCGGATACCGCATGGCCCAGGCCGGGTTATAGGGCGTGCTGGCCCAGCCGATCATCCACCCGCCAAATAGAAAACTCAGCAACGGCACGACCACCATCCCGATGGGTTCGCGCTGGATATGCGGCGTGGGATCCAACGTCACCTGTCCGCCTCGATAAGCGGTGTCATCGCCAAGCTTCAGCGCCGCCCAGGCGTGCGCCGCCTCGTGCAATGTCGTCGAGTACAGGAACACCAAATACCATTGCAACCCGCTGACTAGATCCACACTCATCGTCGTATCACCGGTTCATTAAAGAATCGCCGCTTCCATTTTCAGCCTCTCCCTGGCAACGCCGCGCGCCGGCTTCGGTCGCGCCGTCCCGCCGTCATTCGATCCGGCGCATGCGGAGGTTCCGAAGAACGCCGGCGGTGTCGTAGGTGGCGATGCCGAACGGCGCGGAATCCTCGATCTCGCCGAAACGCATGCTGATCTTCTTGCCGGTCGTCGTCACGTCCGCCACCTGCTCCTTGTCAATCCAGCATTCGATCTTCTCCGAGGTTACGCGGACGCGGATCGCATACCACCGGTCCTTGACGAACTCCATGCTCTTGGTCGTCTCGTTCTCCGACGCGTCCATGCCGTCCACGCACGAGATGCCGACCACCGACCCGCCCCAGCCGCCGAGCACGAGCGTGCAATGCGCCTTGCCCACCGGGAACGTCAGCCCGCAGAAGAAATCCGAGCCGGCCACGCGCTTCGCCTCCAGTTCCACCTCGTAGTTCACCCGCGGCAGCGAGTTTGTGTCCACGAGTGAGATGCCCGTCAGATCGTTGCCAATGCCCAGCACGATGGCGCCGTCCTTCACCTCCACCTTGCCCTTGCCGATGAAATGCGTCGGCTTCCATCCCTTCAAACTCTTGCCGTCGAACAGCGACTTCCAGCCGTCGTCGCTCGTCGCCGCCGGTTTCGCGGCGTCGGTCTTCTTGGTGTCCGTGCACGCCTTGCACGGCGGTGCGTTGGTGCCGGCCAGCTCGGCAGCGACGACGCGGAGCGCGCTGGAAAAAACGGCGAGCGCCACGAACGCGGCGGACAGTGACAGGAGGTGGCGGGGGGTGAGGGTGCGAGTCGTTTTCATTTTTCGTAATCTCCGATTTCGGGTGGCGAGGCTAGCACATTCCGTCCCGTTGCGCCCGTCTATTTCCTGCATGGCGGAATTCAACGCAGAGATGCAGAGGACGCGGAGACGCAGAGGATAAACGGTATGTGTCACGCAACGACGCAACGACGCAAAGTGTCTTGGCGACTTTGCGTCTTTGCGTGAGATAAACCTCAGCGTTCTCCCGCTTCAAACCACTGGATACTTCCACGAGCCGCGGTAGGGGCGGCTGAGGAGTTTGTTCGCCTCGGCGTCGCCGACGATGGTTTGCGTCGCGCCGTCCCACTGGACGCTGCGGCCGAGCTTGTAGGAGAGCATGCCCAGCAGCGCGCAGTTGGTGGAGCGCTGGATGTCCTCGATGTGGCTGATGGGACGGCGGCCAGTCTGGATTGCGCCGAGGAAGTCGGCCCAGAGTTCCTTGATGTTCTGGCCGTCGGGCTGATTGAGGCGCGGCTCTTCGTGCCGGACCGGCTCGCCTTTGGCGGAGGGATAGAACGTCCAGCCTTTTTGCCAGGCCATGTGGAAGGTGCCATTCTCGCCGTAGAAGTAGCAGCCGACGTTCTCGCCCTTCTCGGCGTCGTTGCCGGCGAAGAGGCGGTGTTCCCAGAGCACCGTAAACGGTTCGAATTCGAACGTGGCGACCTGATGGTCGGGCGCGTCGGAGGTCTGCTCCTCCTTCGTCAACACGGGCGGGCCTTTGACCGGCCGGCCGCCGGTGGAATAAACCTTGCGCGGCCATTGCTCGCCGGTAATCCAGAGGACCTGGTCGAGCCAGTGGATGCCCCAGTCGCCGAGCTGGCCGTTGGCGTAATCGAGGTAGTTGCGGAAACCGCGCGGATGGAGCGCGCCGCGCCACGGATTTCTCGCGTCACCGCCGCCGTTGAACGGCCGCAACGGCGCGGGGCCGCACCAGAAGTCCCAATCGAGTTCCTTCGGCGGCTCACTGTTCTTGAGCGGCGTCTCCGGTCCGCCACCGTAGGCAATGAAGCAGCGCACCATGCCGAGCTTGCCGAGCTTGCCGGAGCGGATGAACTCGCGGCCCGAGACGTTGTGCGGTGAGATGCGCCGATGCGTGCCGACCTGCACGACGCGGCCGGCGTCGCGCGCGGCCTTCACCATCGCCCGGCCTTCGTTGATGGTGTGGCTGATGGGCTTCTCGACATAGACGTGCGCGCCGGCCTGCACCGCGGCGATCATCGGCAGCGCGTGCCAATGGTCCGGCGTGGCGACGATGGCGATCTCCGGTTTCTCCTTCGCGAGCAGCTCGCGGTAATCCTTGTAACGCTTCGGCTGCTGGCCGGCGAGCTGCGTGACGTTCTCGAACAGCCGGTCCATCTGCCGCGTGTCCACGTCGCAGAGAGCGACAACATCGCACGCGCCGCTGGCCAGCGCCTCGCGCAGGATGTTGCCGCCCCACCAGCCGCAGCCGATGAGCGCGGTGCGGTATTTCTTCGCCGGCGATTCCGCGCCGAGGATGGAGAACGCCGGCAGGCTGAACGCTGCCGCGACGGAAGTCGTGATGAAGTTTCGCCGGTTCATGTCAGTGCCTTTCGTTTCCGCTACCATAAGCACTCGCGCTACGCGCTGTCATTGAAAAATGTCCTTGCGCGCGCCTTCGTCTTGGTCCTATAAAACCCGAAGCAGGAATAGGAGCCGAGGATGATAACCTGTTACAACAGCGCAACAGCGCAACAGCGCAACAGCGCAACAGCGCAACAGCGCAACAGCGCAACAGCGCAACAGCGAAAGCTTTCGGGGCATCCGGCGCATAGCGCCTCTCGCGGGATGCATCCCGCGCCGCGCCGCATTCATCCCTCGACGCGAACGATTCACCAGCCAACGCGCGGGATTGCTTTTCTGTTCCCGAAGATTCATCCCCCGCCCCAAGGTTTTTTCCTGCCAGCGCGAGGAATGGTCGTCCGGCCTCCGGGGCTTCATCCCTTGCGTCAAGGGATTGATCTCCTGCGCCGGGGGATTCATCTCCGACGAAAAGGGATTCATCTCCAGCGCCAGGAGATTGATCACTTGCGGCAAGGGACGCATCACCAGCGCCGGGAGATTCATCACCTGTCTCAAGGGATTCATCCCTTATGCCGGGGGATGCATCACCAGCGCCGAGGGATTGATCCCTTGCGCCAAGGGATGCATCACCAACCCCAGGGGATTCATCACCTGCCGCGAGGGATTGCTCACCTACGGCGGGGGATGCATTACCCGCCGCAGGGGATTCATCCCAATTGATAGGAAATACGCCACTTATGCATGAAAATCATCAAATTCGACTCCGGGTTCAAGTTCGACGACCCGAACAGCCGCTGGGGCGACCCCAGCTACCAACTTGAGCCGGGCGACCCCGGTTACGTGCCGCCAGTCAACCCGCCACCGACCAATCAACCGCCAAAGAAAGGAAAGAAAATGAGAAGGCAAGTCTATTATCCCATCCGCGTCGCCGACCAGATCATCTGGTTGGAGAACTTCCGCAACAAACTGGCTGGCTACGCCACCGTCCTCGGCCTCGACTCCTCTCAAGTCACCGCCGCCGTCGCTGACGCCCGCTGGTTGCTCTATGTCCTCCAGTCCTGGCTCCCCGCCGCCCGCGCGTGGTCGCTGGCCTGCACCGACGCCGCCTCCGATGCGCAGAGCGGCGACGGCTCCGCGCTCATGGTGCTGCCCGTCTTTACCCCGCCAACGCTGCCAACCGGTGTCGTGGCCGTGAACACCGGTGCGCTCAACCGCATCTTTGCCCTCGTCCAGACCATCAAGGACAGCAGCGGCTACACCGAAGCCATCGGCTCCGACATCGGCATCGTCGGCGCGCAACAAACCGGCCCCGACTTCACCACCCTCAAGCCGGACTTTACTCCCACGATCCTCGCCACCGGCGTCAACATTGACTGGGGCTGGGGCGGCTACAGCGCGTTCCTGGACATGATCGAAATCCAAGTGGACCGCAACGACAGCAAAGGCTTCGTGCCCCTTGCCTTCGACACCACCCCCGGCTACGTGGACACCACCCCGCGGCCGACCACCCCCGTGAAATGGAAATACCGCGCCATCTACCGCGTCAACGACCAGCAAGTCGGCCTCTGGAGCGACGAGAAGAGCATCGCGGTGGGAGGATAAATGGAAAGTCTGCGGCGTCAACGACACCAACGTCGGCCCCTTCAGCCCCGAAGTCGAAGTGACGGTGACGTAGTGGAGGTGGTGATTGATAATTGGTTTGGCCGCGTAAACAACAAGAAATGAATAAATGGGAGAAGAATCATGAGCATCGGATGCACCTTTGGCATACACGCTTGGGAAGGCTGTCAGTGTTCCAAGTGCGGGAAGATTCGGAACGAACAACATGATTGGAGCGATGACTGCAACGAGTGCTCTGTTTGCGGAACCACCCGACCGGATGCTCACACATGGGACGGCTGCAAATGCTCAAAGTGTGGCAAGACCCGAAACGACCAGCATGACTGGGGCAAGAATTGTGAAAAGTGTTCGAAATGTGGTAAGACGCGAGATGGGGGACACGATTGGAGCAAGGATTGCGAGAAATGCACCCGCTGCGGGTCAGAGCGAATGGATGCACACCAATGGAGCGGCTGCAAGTGTGGGTCATGCGGTAGGTGTAAACCACAAGGCACGATTCGGTTTGTGCTATTGGTCACATCTCATCCCATCAAACCTAGCACCGAGCAAATGGCGGCCTTCTTGATGGATATTTTGCCGGAGTTCAAGGCACAGGACAAAGACACAGGGAAAGTTGGTTTTTTGTGGGTTACCAAACCAATGCATTCAGTAGATGTGCCGTCTTTAGCGATGAAAACCTTTGGCAGCCACATAATGGATTCTAGTAAATATACATATCGCATTCTGCATATCGGACTCAAAGGTGGAGAAGCCAAGTGTTTCGTTGTATACGATGGCGCATCGAATGAGGCTCACACCATCGCACACGCTTGGGATGGCTGTATTTGCCAAAAGTGCGGCAAGACACGTGACGTCGGGCACGATTGGAAGTCTGATTGCGAGAAATGCAGTAAGTGTGGCAAGACACGAAGCAACGGGCACGACTGGTCCAAAGACTTCGACAAATGCGCGCTTTGCGGAACGGAACTTAAGCGGCCTTGTCGTAGATGCGGAGGGCAGTTCCCAGTGAGTGAATTGGCTGAGTTTTTCAATCCATTTGACGGTTCTCTTGGATCGAAATCGCTTTGCCCGTCGTGCTTGAAGGAAGCCATGGCAAATTAACGACCATTTGCAAATCATCGGGGTCGCTCCGTGACACTGGACGCCACGCGGATTTTCTGAAGCCTCGCCCTGCCTTGCCAGCCGCGATTACTTCTGCCGCCGATACTGCTCGATCAGGCGCTTGAATTCCTCGAACAGATAACCGGCGTCGTGCGGGCCAGGCGACGCTTCGGGGTGATACTGGACACAGAAAGCCGGGTGCTTCTTATGCCGCATGCCCTCGACGGTCTGATCGTTCAGGTTGATCTGCGTGATCTCCACTTCCTCAGGGTTCAGCGATTTCGGGTCCGAGGCGAAACCATGGTTCTGCGCGGTGATGAGCACCTTGCCGGTGCGCAAATCCTTCACTGGCTGGTTGGCGCCGCGATGGCCGAACTTGAGTTTGAACGTCCGCCCGCCGAACGCGTGGCAGAGAATGTGTTGTCCCTGGCAGATGCCGAAGATGGGCACTTCGCCCAGCAAATCCCGCACTGTGCGGTGGGCATAGGTCAACGGTTCGGGATCGCCCGGGCCGTTGCTGAGAAACACGCCGTCGGGCTTCAGCGCCATCACATCGTGCGCCGTTGCGGTTGCAGGGAGGACATACACATCGAAACCCCGCTGCCGAAGCCGGCGCAGGATGTTGTATTTGATGCCGTAGTCGAGCGCCACGACGCGATAACCCGGAGCGGGCAGCGCGTCAAACATGCCTTGGAACAAACCGGTCTCGCCTTTGGCGGCGCGCGTTTCGTCTATCGTGGCGCCGCGCGGGATGTCCCAGTTGGCGCTCCACTGGCCGTAGCCTTCCCAATGAAACGCTTTCTTGTGCGTGACCTCGACCGCGTAATCCACGCCGACGATGCCTTTCCACTCGTTCGCCCGCTTGATGGCGTCGGCGTCGCTGACCGGCTCGGTGGAGATGAACGCCTTCATCGCGCCGCGCGTGCGCAGGTGCTTGGTGAGCCGGCGCGTGTCCACGCCTTGAATGCCGGGCAGTTTGTATTTTTTCAAATACTCGTCCAGCGTGTACTCCGCGCGCCAATTCGACGCGACCGGGCTGAGCTGCCGGATGACAAAGCCGGCGACATGCGGCTGCCAGCTTTCCACGTCGAGCGAGTTGACGCCGTAGTTGCCGATCTCCGGATAGGTCATCGCCACGATCTGTCCCTTGTAGGACGGATCGGTGAGGATTTCCTGGTAGCCGGTCATCGAGGTGTTGAATACCGCCTCGCCGCAAGCCGACGTGCGGGCGCCAAATCCCTGGCCCCGGAACACCAATCCATCTTCAAGTGCCAAAACTGCGTCCATTTATCCTTTCGCTGGCAGCGGCTTTTCCGGACCCACGAATTCCACGTCCGCCGCATAGCCGTGACCGCGCATCATCGCGGTCAAAAAATCTTTCATGCTCTCGCGCGCCTCGCGCAGCAACGGACTGGCCTGCGCCTCGTTCAGCACGCTTTGGCGCATGCCGCGCGCGATGGCGTCCCGGTCTTCTTCCGAGAACCGGTTCCACAACCAATCTTTCTCGTATTGGTAAGTCTGGTCAAACACATCCACGCCGGCGATTTCCGGCTGTCCCAGCTCGACCATCACCCGCCGCTTCCGCTGGTCCACGACGACGCGCAGGTGCTTCGATAGGTCAAACCCGGCAAACACGCGCGCCTTGCCGAGGATCGAGACCTGCGCCGTGCTGATCAGGTCCGACCGCTTGTGCTTATAGTTGAACACGATGACCTGCTCGGCCGAAAACGCCTTCGCCACCCGCTTGATCTCGGCAGCGGCAAAATCCTGATTGATCTCGCGGTGCGTCGTCTGGTTCAACCACAACAGCATGCCCAGCGCGCCCGCCGCTGCGGCGAAGAGATAGCCGATTAGCGTTTTCATGTCACTTTTCCTGCCACGCCACACGGCCGCCGACGATGGTCGCCACGGCCTTGCCTTTCAGCGACCGGCCGTGGAACGGCGTGTTGCGCGACTTGCTCGCCGTCTGGTTCACGTCATAGACCCACTCGCGCGACGGATCCATCACGGTGATGTCCGCGTCGGCGCCGACCGACAACGTGCCCTTGTTCAGCCGCAGCAGCCGCGCCGGGCCGGTCGTGAATTTCTCGACGAGTTGCGGCAGCGTCAGCAGCTTCTTGTGAACCAGCGCCATCAGTGACAACGCCAGTTCCGTTTCCAAGCCGATGATGCCGAACGGCGCCTTGTCGAACTCCACCTCTTTCTCAAAGGCGCAGTGCGGGGCGTGGTCGCTGCAGATGACCTCGATGGTGCCGTCGGCGAGACCTTCCAGAATCGCCTCCACGTCACGCGGTGTCCGCAGCGGCGGGTTCATCTTGAAATTGGTGTCGTAGCCCTTGCAGTTCTCATCGGTCAGCGTGAAGTGATGCGGACACGCCTCGGCGGAGATTTTCACGCCGCGCTTTTTGGCCTCGCGCACCAGGCGTACGCTCCTGGCGCTGCTGAGGTGTTGGCAGTGGATGTGCCAATCCGCCAGTTCCGCGAGCATGATGTTGCGGGCGACGATGACTTCCTCGCCGACACTCGGCCAGCCCTTGAGGCCGAGCAGGTGGCTCCAGTAGCCCTCGTGCATCACGCCGTCGCTGACGAGACTGTTGTCCTGGCAATGGTCCATCAGCGGCAGCTCGAACATCTTCGCGTATTCCAGCGCGCGCCGCATCAGCTCGTTGTTCTGCACGCAATGGCCGTCATCGGTGATGGCCACGACGCCGGCGCGTTTGAGCGAGCCGATCGGCGCCATCTCGGCACCTTCGAGGTTCTTTGAGATGGTGCCCGTCGGAAAGACGTTGACGCATCCGACGGCTTCGGCGCGCTGCTTGATGAAAGCGATGCTGCCGGCATTGTCGGCCGGCGGCGACGTGTTCGGCATGCAGACGACGGTGGTGAAACCGCCGCACGCGGCGCAACGCGTGCCGGTCTCGATGGTTTCCTTGTCGCTGCGGCCCGGCTCGCGCAAGTGCACGTGGAGATCAATCAGGCCCGGCGTCACGACCAGGCCCGTCGCGTCCAGCACCGGCGCGTCCAGCGCGGGCTCGGCGGCGATTTTGCCGTCGCGCACGCAAACATCGCGCACGGCGTCCACCTGGTTGGCCGGGTCAATTACCCGCCCGTTGCGAATCGTCAGATCGTTCATGCCGCCTCCTCCGCCGGTTGCGCGCCGGCGCACAGGTAAAGCACCGCCATCCGCACCGCGAGGCCGTGCGTGACCTGTTGCAGGATCACGCTGCGCTTGCAGTCCGCCAGGTCGCTGTCAATTTCCACGCCGCGGTTGATCGGGCCCGGATGCATGATGAGCGCGTCGGGCTTGGTGCGGTCGAACCGCTCTTTCGTCAGGCCGAAGATGGCGGCGTATTCGCCGATGCTGGGGAACATCGTCTGCCGCTGCCGCTCGTGCTGGATGCGCAGGAGGTTGATCACGTCGGCGTCGGCGATGGCTTCCTCGATGTCGTAACAGACGCGGCAGCCCATCTCCTCGAACACGCGCGGCACCAGCGTGCTGGGGCCGGCGAGCGTCACGCGCGCGCCGAGCTTGGTCAGCAGGTGGATGTTCGAGCGCGCGA
>Ga0114951_10000087_pt1 | contig 121504 bp, 199 predicted proteins | sample AM7aDNAmetaG_FD_88677 | JGI IMG/M metagenome (GOLD analysis project Ga0114951, IMG submission 88677) | Freshwater microbial communities from Finland to study Microbial Dark Matter (Phase II) - AM7a DNA metaG | ecosystem: Environmental > Aquatic > Freshwater > Lake | place: Finland: Lake... | reverse complement strand
GGATATTCTTCATGGTCTGGGTTCAGTGGTTACTCTTCCTGGAGTGGGTTTTCCGGATTTAGCGGATATTCTTCATGGTCTGGGTTCAGTGGTTACTCTTCCTGGAGTGGGTTTTCCGGATTTTCGGGATTTTCCGGGTTTAGTGGCACAACGCCCGCGGGGGTTATGTATCTCGATCAAACTCCGGTACAGCACGTTATCAACGGTGCTCCCATATTTGATCAGGGTATACAAAGTGGCGGCTCATCTGGAGTTGTGGTTACTGTCCTGGGTACGAACATCACTGTATCTGTTAATGCCGGTATAGCGAGTTACAGCAATTACATGTACGTCCAAGATGCCAGTGCAGGGGATGTGCACATCTTCGATACGTCTGCCTCAACGCTTAATCTCGTTACAGCATTCAGTGCAAACTCAGACTTTGAGGGAGTTGCTGTTGTTGGTAGTTACATGTATGTGGTAGCAGCTGTTGGCTCAAGGCGGTTTCTCATCTATGACTTAGCGAACCCCTTGGCGCCGTCGTTAAAGAGTTCTACCGCGACTGCTGGGTGGGGTGAGGGTCTAGCTGTTGATCCCTCTGGCACGTATGCGTTCTTTTCTGACTACAACAATAACAACTTACTTTCATACAACGTTAGCAACAAGGTGACACCGTCACTTGTTTCGACAGTTGGTACGTCGAGCGGTCCGTGTACTGTCAGGTATAGCAGTGGTGGATTCGTGACTGTAGTTTCGCAGACAGGGTTTATCCAGAAGTTTACGATATCGTCGGGGGTACCGACATTATCTGGAACGTTGAACCTGTATGGGAATTGTTTCGATCACGTTTTAGATGGGAACATCGCCTATATTTTAGGTGACACTAATTACAGCAACGGGTATATATACATCGTCGACGTGTCCGGGGTAATACCGACATTAGTGGGAGCGTTCCAGTCTACTACTGGTGGAAACGTCAATGGCCACGCCCTCTATTTCAGAGATAACTTGCTCTACATCACGGGGGCCAACTCGTCTTTGACTATTGTCGACATGAGTAACCTTTCGGCACCGAATATTATCTACACAAGTCCAAATCCGAGCACGAGCACCGCAATGCTTGTGGTGGATAGCTTGGGTCACATCGGAGTCTTTAATAGCAGTTCCCAGAATTATTTGTACAGTGCCGGCTTGAGTACTACGATAACGGCATCGATAGGTGTGGCGGGGGATATTCACGGTACTTCCCTTTGGGCGGACAGCAGCATTTATATTGGGACGGGGGTCAACATAACTCCCACGGATTATGCGGTTTCAATCATGGACATTGCCTCCCCGGACCCAGTTCACAGCGGGTCAATTTACCTTAAGGGCTACGGTGGAAAAGACATTAATATTGGTGGAAATTCCGGAACGATCTGGCTAGGTCAGTACGGCGGCAGCACCAGTTTTGTTGCGTTTGACGCCAACAGCATAGGCACTGGATCTCCGGTGTTTTCGCTGTCTAATGGCTATTATTACGCTGCTGTATCCGCGTTAAATGGAGACGGTTCGGCGTCGTTTGCGAACGCGTACACGCAGTTAACAGCAACAGGCGGGGCAACTTTTTCGGACACAAGCGGCCAATCCTATGCGTACTTGAATGGAGGTGGCGGCTACGCCGGCGCATTCGGCTATTCTAGCTATCCGTATTATGCGACGACATATCTTGGGTATTTTGGAACGGCTGTGTCCTCAACTTGCCAGGATTCGAACACAGGAATGGGTTTTACCGGTAATTTATGTGATGTGACTTATCAAGCGGCTGGTTTTTTTAATAACAGTATAGGTACAACGGTTTATATTTGTCAGGGGTCGGCGGGACTGTCGGCTTCTGGAACTACGTCACTTGATGGCGGTCTTATATATACCGATGGTTCGGGAAACGTAACAATCTCCGGTAACCTCACGTCAAAGAACCTCAAGATCCCGTATACTCTGCAGTTGGCCGGCGATCTTAGGGGCGCTTATGTAAACGACGCTCACGTGTTGCTCCTGAACATGGAGCTGGCTGCGACAACGTATCCCAGCGGCATAACTATTACTAGCATCGTAGTTAAGTCTTCCCTCGCATCACCTACCACACAGCTGGCAGGAACAATCCGCTATTGTGATGGCCAAGGTACAAGCGGCGCATTTCCTGGTGCTAACCCAGTCACGATAGCTACCATCAACACAACAGCCGGCTACTTCAGCAGTGGTGCTCTTACCACATCTGTGGCCGCTGGTAAGATCATCTACTTGGAGATGACTGCGGATCCTATTGACTTCAATGCGTTTTGGACTATAGTGATTACCTATACGGTGAACTAGGATGACTGTTTATTACAAACGCAATACCAATCCGACCAATACTAACTGGAATCAGGCCGACAATTGGTCAACTGTATCCTCTGCTTCTTCCACGAACTCTGGAACCTATCCAACCGGTTCCGGGGATTCGGCAATATTTGACGCCGGTTCAAGCAGCATAACAGTCAATACTGGATCGACCACTGGCGTTCTTGATATGCGTAATTATACCAATACAGTTACGCTAACGCAGTCTCTGACGCTTTCCACTCTCTCTACAACACATTACTTTGCTACCGGTGTTGGCGGTGGTTTCGCTGGTACTGCGTACCTCTATATCGCCGGTAGTTGTACCATTAATCCTGGTAATCACTCTAGTTCTTTGACCCCGTTCTCTGGCGGTTTTGCGTACAACTCTACCTCAGCTCTAACAGTCACGCTTGGTGGAAATCTTTATATTTCGGGTAATTTAGCTCCGGGTTCGTCGGGCTCTGCAGCCACACATGTGCTTAATGGAAACACAATTTATGTAGCAGGAAGTCTAACTCATTTTGCGAGTTGTAATTTAACTGGTACTACGAACATCGTAATGAATGGAACTGGGACTTGGTCTGCAGGTTCAGCGACCGTATATTATTCAAATAACATCGAGATAAACACCGCGGGGACGTTTTCAATAGCAGCAGGAGCGTCCGTAGGGTACAAAACTGGGATACTGAAATACACTGCAGGGACGGTAAGTATTGATGTGACGTCGACACTATTTATTCAAGGTTCGATGACGCTTAACACCCCAGCCGCAAGCGTTGCTTGGGGAAAGGTAACTATAAGTGGCAGTCCGACGATAACACTTTCAAGCGGTCCCAAGATCGCAGGTCTATTTACACCAGGAACTGTAACGACCTTCAGTGGAAATTATATCGTGGAACTTTCAGGAGGGGCCACCCTCTCCTCTGTTGTTACTGGAGCGAGCAGCGCCGCCCTTAAGTTATCGGGAGGAACTTTCTACGGGTCTGCTCTTAACATCAATACATCCGTTGCAGGGAATGTTACTTTTGGAAGTGGCGCCTCGTCATTCGCTTTTGGCGGTGCATTACCTCCCACGCTGACATATACGAGTGGAACAGTCACGATGGGGGCAATTGGGACAACAAACTCGCTGACTATCGGCGGTAACGCTACCCTCAGCTCCGGATGGAATGCTACTACATTCAACAACTTCGGAAGCAATGCAACGGCAACTCTTACGCTCAACTCCGACATCAATATTTCAGGTCTGTTCAATCTAGCTTCCACTCTCACCATTAACGGCGCGTACAACGTCAACGTTAGTGGTGGATTCCCCACATCTGGTTCCGGTACTCTGGTTTCCGGCTCTGCAGCAACCGTCGTCTTCAAAGGTGGAACCTACCACAATTCGTCGCTAGCATTTAATGGAAAACTGACCATCAATCCGGTTGGGACAGTCACTCTTGGTAACTGCGTGATGCAGAGCGGTGGGTACCTCAAGTATGTTGCAGGTGCCGGATCCATCGTTAATAACTCCGGTTCGAACTACATAAATCTTTACGCAGGAACGACCCTTGATGTGAACGGAATCCCTGCCTTCTGGAATATTTTGTATTTTTCTAATGCCGGGACCTATACCCTAGCTTCCGACTTTCACTGTAACACTATGCAATTCGTATCGTCATACGCTGTTATATTCTCTGGTGCCTATGATATCTATTGTTTATATCTAAGCTCCGTGGCTGCCGGAACAGGCGGAAGCACGCTTAGTCTTGTAGCGGGGAGAACGTTGAACATAAGTGCCGGCATTAACTTCCAGGCTCAGGTGGGATCCACGAACACAATTAACTCAGCAACGCCGTCCTCAAAAACATATATAAAGTACACAGGGACGACGCTTAACAACTTATTTAACGGGCGGACCGCGTTCGTCGATATTGACGCGAGTGGTGGTGCCCCATTGTACTCTATTAACGGTTCCGCGACCCGTTGTGTCAATGCCCGTGGTGTTACCGGTGCTGATATCGGTGGTGGTGGTCTTAAAATGGTGGTGAACTGATGGCTACATATACAGCGATAGGGGCTGGAGGTAACTGGTCTTCGGCGGCCACTTGGGGAGGGGCGGGATTTCCGGGGGCCGCTGACACAGCAATCCTAAACGGAACATCTGGATCGGTGACGGTGGACGTTCCCTCGACTTGTCTCACGCTTACCGCTACTGGCTATAACACCAACCTCGTAATGACTTCAACGCTCACGATGGCAACGGGTGGGACTTGCACGTTACCTTCTGGAGCATCGGGTCAGCTTACTGGAACTGGAGCATTGATTCTCAATGGAACAAACGCTCTTACCACCAATGGTAAGGCCATTCCGACTTTAACTTACGGCACTGCTGGGACAAAGACCATCACAGGAAACTCCACGATTGCAACCCTGAATGTGAACTCCGCTACAACTCATAACGGACTATACACATTAACCGTGAGCAATATTTCGCTGATGTCTACGCTTGCGGGAACGACCACGGTGCAGTTTGGAACTGCGGGGACGCATTCTGGAACTTCCGTAATGTCCTGCTCCGTCAATTGGTCTGGAAACGGTGCTATCAATGTCACAGGGAGTATTACTTACACAAGTTTTGACCACACCTCCTATACAGGAACATTTACTGTAAATACTGGTGTGATGCCGATTGTTACTGGCACAACAGTGTTGAATGCTTCTGCAACATATGTTTCTGGCGGGACAGGCGCTTCCATGCGTTTCGCCGGGGCTTCTGGGTATAATATGACCTCTAATGGGGTTCAGTTGCCGTACGATTTGTCGTTTAACACAAGTTCGATAAAGACATTGCTCGATAATTGGACTGTTCCGCACACGAACCAGTTTACGGCTTTAACATCGGCGTCAACTTTTAACGGGTTTAAGTTCATTATTAAAGGTGTTTTTAATACGGCTGCAGGAGTGTCTGGGACAACTGTGTTTGAGTTTCAGACTGGCGCTAATTTAACCGGGGGCGCTGGCGGGTCAAGCTGCCCATTTACGTTCAACGGTAACGTTACCATAAGCGGGAACGTGTCTTACGGTGGGTCTGGTGTGATGACGTATACGAGTGGGACTATAACCACGACCGGGAGCACGATCACGTTCATTAGCGCTGCGACAATGAATTGCTCTGGTATCACATTCGCTAACATAGCTATGGGCGGTAACGCGACAATCACGCTCTCTTCTGCCCTCGTTCAGACCGGTAGCTTGTCCGGCGCTTACACGGTAACAGCGAATGGGTATACTTGGACGATCGGAGGCGGATTGCCCACGTCAGGTACGTGTGGTATCGGAACCGGCACTACGGAATTTATATTGAACGGGACCGGGTCGGTGAGTAATGCGTCTCTTACTGTGGCCGGTAAGTTAACCATCAATACCGCAGGAACAATAACACTGGGTAATTTTAACCTGGGTGCCGGGGCTGTCTTAAAGTATGTGGCAGGCACAATCTCCGGCACATCGGTCATCACGTGCACGGAGAATATTAGCCTTGATCTCGCCACTATACCGACTCCCCCCAGCTTTACTTCAACAGCATCTGTTGGAGTAACGCTGCTTAGTAAGTTGGTGTGCAATGCGATGAACTGTCTGGGTGCCTACTTCTTCAACTTTGCCACAGGTGCGTACGACGTGGAGTGTAATGCGCTTACAATTACTTCAAATGGATCTGTCTATATTCTTGGCGGTCAGACATTGAAGGTTAATACGAGTATCTCGATGCTCATGGGTGCATCTACTGTGCCAGGGCTCCGAGCGCTATCTGGTGTGATGGGGTTGAATTACCGAGGAACGTACGCGAACTGTGCTATTTATAGGGCAAATCTTGCAAACATCAACGCCAGCGCCTCGGTAATCCCTATCTACAATTGGAACGGCAACGGCACAAATAACTGCACGCGTGTTTATACGGTGTCGAATAAAGACATTAGGGGCGCAGGTTATACCATCATCAACATATAGGAGTCGTATGACATACACAGTAAAGTTAGTAGAAATCATGGGAGACACAATCAACACCGATGTTGAGTACACATTTGATGACGGCTCAGTGCAACTCATAAGAGTGTCACACTTTCAGCCTGAGAATGCATGTGACGTGATAGAAAACATAGAAAATCGCGGGCAGTCGGAGGCTGATAAGCTCGAGGTAGCACAGAGGAATCAGATCATAAAACAACAGCTAGATATTCTAACGGTACAAGGAGAATAACGATGAGTATTATTGAATTACCGCAAGCAAATACAAATACTGTAGCGAACAAGGTAGAACAGATCAAGAGAATGAACTTTCGCCTTTACCAGCAGATCCTGACACTTCATACACAGGTTTTCCAAGCCGTATGGAATGACAAAACATTTACACCGAAACAGATTGTAGAAGCTTTTGGAACAGATGCTGCGGCTCTGTTTGCCAATAGTGCCAGCATTCAAACGCTCCTATATTCTGTAAACAATGCCTATGTTCCACTTAATATTCCGGATGGTGTGTCTATATCGTTCAATCCAGATGGGTCAGCAGTTTACACACAAGCATAGCCGCGCAAGGCGTGTGGTATGATGCACACATTTGGCTAAATAGCAGCTTGGAGGGAACATGGAGCACAACTTTGTGGTCACCTCATATTATACGATCGGTACCCCGTATCATGCAGTTGCTCACGAGTACCTAATGAACTCTGTAAGACGTATGGACGGACGGATCAAAGCCGATATAGCTGGTGTTCAGAGCCTCGGAAGCTGGCATAAGAACACTGGCTACAAGCCACACTTTATTGCTAACAAACTCGAGCACCACAAGGAAAACGTCGTATTTCTTGACTGCGACGCTGAGATCCTGCAGTACCCGGGTCTCTTTGACACCATTCCTGAGGAGTACAACTTTGCGTGTCACATACTTGATAGGAATGAATGGTATGGGATGCAGTTTGGGGAAGGGCAGTCTAAGGAGCTCCTTAGCGGAACCCTGTTCGTAAGGAACAACGCTGAGAGTAGGAGGATCGTTCATGAGTGGAATATGGCATGTCACATCTCCAGCTTGTGGGAGCAGAGAGTACTGGATGAGGTCCTTAAAAAAAATGGCATTAAGATCTACGAGCTTCCAATCTCCTACTGCTACATAAAGTCCATGCCGGACGGAAGTGCTCCCAAAGTCAGGTGTGAAGCACCTGTTATTGTGCATAACCAGGTATCTCGCAAATTTAGGAACACGGTGAACCAGTGCCCATCTATGCAATAAAACGTGTAAACAACGTAAGTGCCGAGTACCGCGACAACATCATCATGGGTAAGAGCAACCACTCCTACTGTATGAACAGAAAGATCACGGAGGTCCTTAACACAAACAGCTGGCTTGGCCGACGATGCTTCATAATAGGCGGTGGGGAGAGCCTCAGAGGGTTTGACTTTAGTAGGCTTAACGGTGAGCTCACCATAGGGATAAACAAGGCATTTAAGCACTACCCAAACTCAACGATTAACTACTGTATGGACTCTGTGTTTTACGACCAAATGCACAGGGGAGAGTTTGACAAACCTGGAGAAGTCCCGCTCATTGAATACTGGAAGAAGTACGGCGGAACTAGGGTGTTTATAACGCCAATGGAGCGCCGGCAGTTTAATGGAGATGTTCTTTTGGTACGCAGGAATATTGATCCGTCCGTTAATCGCGAAAATCTTGAGCAAGGTATACATCCAGGAACTAACTCGGGTACTGGTGCACTCACGCTCGCCGCGGCACTTGGTGCCAGCCCAATCTACCTCCTTGGATACGATATGGCAGCCTCCACGTCAACGCATTGGCACGAGGGGTATGAGAAAAGGGACCTTACAGAGTTTAGCAGGAAGCTTGACGAGTACCGTCAAGACATAGAGAAGATATCCCCGCTGCTGGCGCAGGCCGGAATAACGGTCGTTAACCTGAATAGGAGCAGTGGGCTAAGGTGCTTCCCGTTCGGAGACATAGATTCGATAATTGGAGCCAAACATGAGTCCAACTTATAAGAATGTTTCTCTTCATAGTAGGGAGTTTAATGGCAAGGTGGTTGAGCCCGGTAAAGAGGTGTGCTCTTTGGCGTATTACGACGAAAACTCAATCCAACTGCTTAAGGTAAGCGACAAGCCGTACTACAACAAGACACTGCTCTCGATTGTAGTTACGAGGCCTACTGTTGTAAAGATACCTGAGGTGGACAACCTTGGCACCAGGGTCACCAAGTTTGCTATACACTTTCATGTCAAAGAGGGGTCTGTAGACATAAGGTATAACTCCGAAGACAATCTTCCGGCGACTCTTCTCTACGAGGATGCAAGATGGAATGACCGCGTATTCGAACGAAACATAGACAGAATACTTGTGAAGGGCATTACTGACAAATTTGAGCTCTGGATCATCCTGGAGAAGCTCTAAGATGGGTGGGTATGATGCTTGACTCCATAAACCGATTCAGAAGGTGGCATGGAAAGAATGACATAACCAGTGTTGATTTGGCCGTATCAGATTATTGCAGACTTCACTGTATGGCCATGGCTGCAGAACGAAACCTCTATCATGCTCCTGAGTACTACTTAAACGGATGGAAGGAAGCTGTTGCAATGATGTCTTATAGTGACTACTGGAAAGACAGGGTCGTATTCGACGTCCTTGGTACCAGCGGATCCCATCTACGTGTCCTTCTTGACTGCAACACTATTGCTTTTGGAAGTTACATAGATCGTTGGACTGTGTACGCTTGCGTACGCGGGATATAAAGCTTTTATACAACCTGTGAAAGGAGGAAGTATGGATTGGAAATCGATACTAGCAGTACTACAGGCTATAGACTGGAAGCTAATAACAGCGATATTTCAGGCTCTCACAATGATAGTGGGGCTTGTTGCTGGTATTGCTACAGCGTTTTCCGCAGTAGCTCGCTGTGTTGAGGCGTGGTACCAGCTCAGCCAGACTCCCGGGCTAAGTAGCTGGAGTAGGATTGTTCAATGGTTCAAGAACTTTTGGTCAATAGAAACGTACCAGACAAAATAAAGGAGAAACAACAATGCGTAACAGAAAAGGATTCGCGGATATTGTGCTAGTGTTTGCTTTGGCTGCCCTCGGAGTGATGATATGGCAGGGGCCTAGGATCATAAGCTCACTTGGTGACGTGTTTCACGGTGGTAGCAAGAACCAGAAGAAGCAAGTGCATACCATCGATTCAACCAGAATTGTCTATCAGATAGATCCAAAACATCCGGATAGGCTTATTCCTGTGAAGGAGACTTACAAAGAAGAGTTCGAGAACTCAGACGCGCAGCAACCGCCGGAGACGTTGTGGCAGAAGTTCCTGCATTTAGGAATAATGATCATTCCTGTCATTGCACTGATCTCGTACTTAGGAGCATGGCCACTTATCTACAAGTTTATTGTAGCTCCGTTGAAAGCTAAAATAGCTGCGGCTGAGGCGGCTACTGCCGCGGTAACTGAGGACCACGATGCTCTTACACAGGAGGCCAGGAAGATAGTTCTTAGCATTGATCATGGTCTTGTGGCGATTGACTCCAATATTAACGCAGCTAATGCAATGGCTAGTGCAACGCTGGATCCGACCGTTAAGACCTCATACACTACAATAGCGAAAGCGCTTCTTGATATGAAGCAGGACTTTTTAACGTCGATGTCGAAAATACAAGACGGAAGCACCAAGGCGTTAGTAAGTACTCTAAAGAACAGGTAAGTAGTTTAGATACACCCCCTCCACTTCGGAGGGGGTGGTAAGGCCAATGAGGTATGCTATGATATTAAAACTAATTACGTTGATCGTTAGTGCTGTTTTATTCTGGTGGGGAGGATACAACTGGCTGCCGGCGCGTAGGTTTATAATGCCGTCGGTCATAACAGTGACTACCGTGATCATAACGCATTGGTGGTGGGCTCTATTACTCATGCTTCCGCCAATGAGCTTGTTTCTTTCGCTTGGATATGGCCCTAAGAGCGAGTTTTACTATCTTTTCGGGGATGGATGTGGTAGAGGTGTTTGGGGGCTTCTAGTGGGCATTGCAGCCTCATTAGGGCTATGTATGGCAGGACACCTCCAACTTTACTGGTTTATACCGTACCTAGCAGTGTCTTTTACTTTAGAAAACCTTTTAAAAAGCTTGCCGCAGGACGAGGGTGACCCGATCATAGGCTTGGGGTTTGCAAGTATAATGCTGCTAATTCGATAATATTTCATAATTTTTTCTTGAAACAGCCGTAATATAGAGTGAGGCCACTGTGCGGATATTCGTCCTGGAAGACATGGAAGTTCGTATAAGCGCATTTAAGAGGCGGTACGCGTCTGAGAGCCTTACCATAGCTACAACAGCAAACGAAGCTATTGCAATACTCGAACAAGGGCTTGATTACGATTTATACTCACTAGATCATGACCTTGGCGGGCAAGTGTTCTGCAGCTCTGAACTTGAGAACTCCGGATATAGAGTGGCGGAGTTTCTCAGCAACAAGAACGTGAAAGGGCAAATCGTGGTACACAGCTGGAATCCTACTGGGGCTAAGAACATGCTGGCTGTTCTCCCAGAAGCTGTCTATCGACCATTTAGCGCGTAACAATGTTTGAGATAATATTCCCCGAGAACACAGGCCAGCACTACTATGATATCCACTTCCTATACGTACTTAATATCTTTAAGTACTTAAAGTGCAAGATCTCCTACGAAGTTCGTACAGACTTTGTTGTAACCATAAACGGTAGAGACTTCCTGTTTGACTACCGTGACACAAGCGATCCCCCCACCAGCAGTCTCCCCGTCTTTAAGTTTCACTGTGTCGAGGAGACTGCTGGCATATTTTGCTTTCCCCCAGTTAGCTTCTACGACTGGGACCGGTACTATGCGCTCGAAAAAGAGATCCAGTACAACCCTCTGCGAAGTTTCTGGATAAGCTCACGACAGCGCCCATACGGGGACGCCACAGAGAGGCGCATTAAAGTACAGAAGACCCTTAAGAGGCTGGCAGACGACTCAGACAAGCTGAACGCAGAACATGGATGGGACGTCGATGACAAGAGCCGGCACAAGATCCTTACTGGAATTATCGGACAAGAAGACTACTGGAAAGAGATCAATGATGTTGATATGGCGGTGTTCGCCCCAGGATACTGCAATAACATGCTTGACCGGGCCCACCTGCAATACCTTGCATTTGGATGCTTGACAGTATCGCCTAACATTCCAGAGGTCCTTCCGTTTGGAAAGAGACTGCTTGGGCACGACAAGTTCCCAAACCTGATGCCACAGGAGACTAACTGCCACTACCTAAAGTGCAAGGACGACTACTCCGACGTCATAAGCATTGTAATGTGGAAGGGGATCCACTCGTTTGTTCACCCGTTTATACAGATCAGCGAGAATGCGAAGACATTATTTAAAGAAACCTGTACGCCGGAGGCCGTGGGCAAGTGGATCCAAAGCAAGCTGTAAAACGAGTTAATATAATAATACCGAAACGAGACCGCCACGAGTTCTTGGCAACGTGCCTGCACTATTTGAATCTAGCGTGCGCTAATCCAGGATTCAAAGTAACTGTCTACGTCTCAGACGACTCCGTTAACGAAACGCCTCCTCTTGGCCACTATAAAAACTTCAAGTTGATGCACCTGCGCTTTCCAAACTCCGGATTGTTCAACAAGTCCAGGCTTATTAATAATGCTCTGTCGAGGATGGACGACTTTGACTGGTTCAGCATCGTGGACGTTGACATGGTGTATACTCACTCGTTTCTAAATGACATTCTCAGGAAAATCAATCTTGGCGCCGACTACGTTGTATCACATGGGTATAAGCTTGGAAGCAGCGTGTCGGGCCATGTTATGGCTAGTTACCCCGCGATTGAGTATGTTATGTCAGCAACCGATAAGGAGGAGTTCCGGGTAGGACCGTCTCAGATCTCCATGACTAAAGCGGCTTACAATCTCTTCATCAGCTCGTTTGGAAGTCCGCTTTATGACGAGTTCTATGAAGGGTGGGGAGCAGAAGATTCCGATGTATCTTTTAAGTCGATGTTTCTAAGTGACAAACGGATGCTTCGGAAGGAGAGTGTTAATGACGTATGGTATCATATGTATCATGAAAGCCGTAATACTAATGGCGCTCAGTACAAGCGAAACTATGACCATTTCATCGCCCGCCTAGCGGACACATTCAAAACAATGCCAACAATACAAGGGGGTACCCGTGCCTAAGGTAGCTTTAATAACTGGAATAACCGGCCAAGATGGAAGTTACATGTCGGAACTTTTACTGAGCAAGGGATACGAAGTTCATGGAGTAATCCGCAGGACCAGCTGGCCTAACACCGGAAGAATTGATGACAAGTTCGATCCTGAGTCCAAGCAATTTATACATTATGGTGACCTAGCTGACGGGATAGACGACCTCCTGTACAGCTTGCAGCCGGATGAGATCTACAACCTGGCTGCAATGAGTCATGTGAAGATCAGCTTCGACATACCGATCTATACCGCAGATATTAACTCTGTTGGAGTATGCCGAATACTTGAGGGCATAAGAAAACTTGGCCTGACAAAGAAGACGCGGTTCTATCAGGCAAGCTCTTCTGAGATGTTCGGCATAACGCCGCCGCCTCAGAGCGAGACAAGCCCATTTAACCCAGTAAGCCCCTACGGATGTGCAAAGCTTTATAGCTACCACATCACGAAGTCCTACAGAACCGGTTATGGGATGTTTGCTGCTAATGGGATTTTATTTAACCATGAGTCCGAGAGACGCGGAGTAAACTTTGTCACAAGGAAGATTACCCAAGCGGCATGTAGAATCAAGCTCGGTCTTCAGAGCACCATGCGGCTCGGAAACCTGGACGCTAAACGTGACTGGGGACACTCTAAGGACTACATGCGAGCTATCCATATGATTATGCAGCATGACGTTCCGGATGACTGGGTAGTATCTACCGGTGAGACACACACGGTACGCGAGTTTCTGGACGAGGTGTTCAACTACCTCGAGATACCTATCGAGAAGCATGTCATTATTGACGACTCCTACCGCAGGCCGAATGAGGTTCCGGCGCTTCTTGGTGATTCCACTAAGATCCAGACGGTTCTCGGGTGGAAGCCCGAAGTAACCTTCAAGCAGCTTGTGAAGCTTATGGTCGACTCCGATCTTAAGGAGACGGCCAAGCAAGTAGTGGAAAAGTTGTAACATATGGCTGAGATAAGTGAATTTCGTCTTTTACTTCTTCTGGCTTTGATGTACCTGCTCGGAAGATTACATGAGGAGAGGAGCAAACAATGGAGCTACAGACTATTCACTCGGATGCCCGCGGATCTATAAGTCTTCTGCTCGGCGATTTAAACATGTTTAAAGAGGTTACTGTCTTTAAGACAAACGCCGGATTTGCACGAGGTGGGTGTCAACACGACATTCATGATGAGTTTGCTTGTGTAGTTGAGGGAGAGATTGAGTATGTTCTCGGTAAAAGTAAGGAAGTGTTTATTATGGGTGCCGGAGACACACTCAGGATCCCGCGAGGAACTCCGCACTACTTCCTGTCCATAAATAGCTCAGTGGTGCTTGAGTGGGGAGCTGACCCAGAGGAAAAGAAAAACAAGCACGCTGAGTTTCGTAAGATCGTTGATGACTTTAATAGTACAAAGATAGCGAGCGACATGCTGTGACAGTATCCGACCCGTTTCTACTGGAAGTCCAAGACTACGTTCAAACTTTTGCTGTAGACGACCCGGAGCTTACGGCAGTAAAGACTGAACTGTACAAAGACTGGCCTGGGGTACCGTCAAACCATTATGAGTTCCTGTACGAGGTACTGCGAAGGCTAAAGCCTAAGACAGTGCTAGAGCTTGGAACACATTCCGGGGTGTCTGCACTATTTATGTCTAAGGCCTGCCCCAGTACTAAGATATACACGATAGATAACAACATGTGTCAAATCCAAAACTCAGCACAATATACACAAGGGGTGTCAAACATAGAGTTCATCTTTGGTGATGTGCTGGATAAGCGTATTGCGGAAAAAATACCTAACGACTTGGGGGTAATTTTCGTTGATACAGACAGAGACATAGATCTTCTAAACAACCAATTAGCGTTGTACTACCCTAAGCTTAAAGATGGCGGGTACATGTTCCTGGATGACATTTTGTCAGAGCAGCACTACCCACAGGCCTTTAAGTGGTGGAGAAGTCTTGAGGGATACAAGAAGATGGATCTTCCGCGAGTTCACATTGGATATGAGATGGGAGCCATCTTAAAATGATACTGAACATACTCAAAGACATAAACTGGATTGACGAGCTTGCGCCACATGTCGCAAAGCTAATCGATGTCCACTACACGTACCCGAATGTAAGAACTGAGCACGACGCCTACTTTGATCCAGGGTTTTACAGGCTAATACCGCCCTCTAGAACGTACCCAAAACTAGATCCTGTCATAAACTTTAGGCCCGAGTACAAGCTTCCATTTAACATATCACACTACCTGCCGCTGTTTGTTATCCGGGAGCTATATAAAGACAGGAAAGATATCCTAATAGAAGATGTTGGCGCCGGATCAGGAAGCTTTATCTATTTCCTGGCAAAGTCTGGGTTTACTAACTTTCACACGATAGACGCATGGTGTGAGTGTCCGCGGCAGCTGTTTGACGACATGATGGTAGCCGCCGGTGCTACGTGCCAAGTTAACAACTTCGCTGCCAACCCAGTTATCATACATAACTGCTCCGCACCCAGGTTTTGCTTCATCTCACCTGGGATTGGGCCTGTTTCCGAGGTGTTTAAAAGCAACCCTGAGTGGGACTACGCCACGTATGCAACTCTCAAGAGAAACTTATCAAACACAGAGCTCATATGCTTTTACTGCAACAACGTGTGGGAGGACGAGGCTGATGCCAGGCTGTCCCCACTAGGGTACGTGTTTCTTTGCAAAGACTCCGATCGCATGGCCAATGTGTGGTGCAGGAAGGACAAGTTCGAGGAGTTCAGAGATAAACTAAAGAGGTGGGAAGCATGAAGGTTCATCTTTGCTGTGGAGACGTATACCTTAGCGGGCACATTAACGTCGATATCGGCGGAAGGAAGCTGCGCAAGGGGGAAGCCAATCCAAACCTCACTACACTAGACAGGTACTTCACGAGACCATTTTCTACGGAGTTTTCTAAGAGAACACGCGGAGAGTGTATTGTCGATAAGAAAATGAACCTCACTGAGAACTGGATGGACTTCAGCAACAACTCGGTTGATGAGATAGTAATGATCTCTGCCATTGAGCATTTTACGAAGCGGGACGCTGCTCACATCGTAGGGGAAGCCAGGCGAGTACTTGTGTCTGGAGGAAGGTTTATTTTTGACTTTCCAGACATACACGAAGACGTTCGCAAGCACTACAAGACAGACCCTGAATGGTTGATGGAGCTTATCTACTGTAACCAAAAGAACGAGTACTCAACACACAAGTGGGGGTACACGCGTAAAACAATTAAAGAACTTCTTGGGGACTCCTGGAAGGTGCAGTTTAAAACTGTCGTAAAACACGACTACCCAATGATAGGGGTAGTGGCAAGGAAGCTATGATCAACCAATTTGAGCCTTTGCTTGACACAGCCGACCTGAAAGCACGATTTAGCGAGTACTTTGACTCCGGTGGGTACATAACTGAGTACAAAAAGACTGCCGAGTTTGAGAACAAGATCAAAGAGTTTCTCGAGGTAAAACATTGCTTTATGGTCAATAACGGTACTATCAGCCTGTCCCTAGCTCTGCTCGCGATGGGTGTTGGGCCAGGAGACGAGGTACTTGTCCCTGATATAACCATGATCGCGACTCCAAACGCAGTGAGGTTCATCGGAGCTACTCCAGTGCTTGTTGACGTAAGCGCTACCACGCTATGCATGAACTTAGACAAGGCCCGGGACAAGATTACACCCAAGACTAAGGCAATAATCTATGTAACGCTACACGGCAGAAGCCACGTAGATCCAAGCCTAATTAAGGAGTTCTGCTTCCTCCACAACTTGGCGTACATATCTGACGACGCCCAGTCTCTAGGGTCGCGCTACTCCAACGGAGAACGCATCGGGAGGTATGGTGACGTGTCGTCATTTTCCTTCTCTATGCCTAAAATAATCACTACGGGGCAGGGTGGGTGCCTTGTAACCAATGATGATAAAGTTGCCGACAAGATCAAAAAACTTAAGGACTTTGGACGCACCGGAGGCGGGCTCGATATTCATGACGAGTTCGGAGTAAACTGCAAGTTCACAGAGCTTCAGGCAATAGTTGGGCTAAGCCAGTTCAGAGACATTCACACAAGGATAGCTAGGAAACGAGAGATGTACCTCATGTATGAGTGTGCTCTAAGAGAAGTTTCGCAGGTTACCATGCTTGACATGGATCTAAGCTATGTCACACCGTGGTTTATTGACATCTATGTTGAGAATCGCGAAGATCTAGCGAAGTTCCTGCTCGACGCTGGTATTAAAACACGTCCTATCTACCCCGCGATCCACAGCCAAAAGATATACAGCTTTTACGGAATGGACTTCCCTGTAGCGACCAAGATGTCCTCCATGGGTCTGTGGCTTCCCTCATCTCCGGGGCTTACAAATGATCAACTAATAGCTGTGTGCAGTAAAATTAAGGAGTTCTATGCCTAAGTTTTCGCTCATATTCTGCTGGTACGGCAAGCAGGAGGACCGGCTAAGACTGTTTAACGCCACGCTGCAATCTATATCAGCTCAGTCACTTCCAAGAGACATGTTCGAGCTCATAATCGTGCGAGACATGGACGCCAGCCACCCAAGCCTTGAAAAGTTGGCGGATAAGGTGGTGACGCTCCCACACCGTGATCTGTTCTGCAAATCCTGGTTCATTAATGTCGCGGCAAGGAACTCATCAGCCGAGTGGCTGTTTGTCATGGATGCAGACATCATTACGGACAGAGATTACCTAAAGACAGTGTTTGAGTACATGAATAGCACAAAAAATTATGTGTTTGTCCCATTTAACATTGTACTCAGAGAGACAGAAAAGGGAGGAGCAGACCGCCTTGAGTATTACAAAGAGGACATATTTGGCATAGGATTCTGCATAAAGAAAGCGGAGTTCTTCAAGTCTGGTGGGATGTGCGAGGGGTTTGATGGGTACGGCTGTGAGGATCGCGAGATCTGCGAGAGGCACAAGCACAACAAAGAGAACATGCCATATACAGTAACTCACCAGTTCCATAAGTACACTCAAGACACTTTGTTTGTTAACAACACTCACCTTATGGGTGTGTTTTTAAGGAACAAAGCTGAAATGGAGCGTCGTCTAGCTCTTATCGGTGGCTTAGTTGGAAACCCGCAGGGTCCTGTCCCTGTGTACTATGGAGATCTGACATGAGAATACTCTGGATAGATCACTTCAGTAGGGTCAACAAGTGTGATAAGTGGCTCCACACGGATTTCGCGCTTGAGGTGAAAAAGTACGTTGACGACCTGTTTATCTACGGTCCAAACATGTATGAGATGTTTAAAGGGGATAAGTCGATTGTGCCGATCCCGTTCAACTTCTCTCTTACCATGGAGTACATCATAGACAAACTAAAAATAGATGTGATCATCCTAAACACGCGTGCCGCCGCATATCACCCAAACTACTTCCCGGTGTCGCTGTTTCCGGACAGAAACGGAGACGTTGGGTACTGCTGGCTTCCACTTGACTTCGCCACGTACCCGATTCGTAAGATATGTATTGAAGAAGACTTTCACTACGAGGCTAGCTACGACTGGCACAGGAGCATGGGGATAACAGTGGTTCTTCAGAAGCACTTTAGCCAGTCCCTTAGGATGCAAACAGTTCCAGTTGAGTTCTTTCCGTTCTCCGTGGATACGAGCATATTTACACCGTACTACGGGGCGCGAAAGAACAAGTTCTGCTTTGTGGGCGCGTCAAGCCCTGACTGCTACCCACAGAGGTTTGTAGCCCACACAATGCTTCAGCGAAGCAACATTATAGACGTGTTTAGAAGCAGAGAGCGCGTGTTTGACGATTACATCAAGTGTATGCATGAGTATGTTAGCCATGTATCCTGTGGGTCTAAATACAACCTGACGTCCGCCAAAACGTTTGAGATCATGGCGTGCGGCTCAGTGCTATTCACAAACAAGTTCACCGGGATAGAGACTGTCTTAGATGAAGGAAGCTATATAACATACGAAAACGACTGGCGGGATCTTAGCGATAAAGCAAATCAGATATTGCGAGATGAGTCCTTGCGTAAGAGTGTTGTTGACAGAGCTATTCACTGCATAAACACCAGGCATACCCATGAGATACGAATCAAGGAGCTCTTAGCTTTTATAGAGAAGTACCGATGAACGACGTTGCCTTAGTAGTGACAAGCTGTGACAAATATTCGCGGGCGTGGCCTGTTTTCATGCACGGACTTCGTAAGTACTGGCCGGAGTGCTCCTGCAAGTTATACTTCGTTACTAATTTTAAGGATGCACCAGCCGGGGAGTCGGTAAAGGTAGGCCCTGATACGGGATGGTCAAACGGTATGCTTGTGGCTCTCGACAGGATACCCGAACCTATTCTACTTATGATGGTCGAAGACTACTGGATCTGTAAATCGGTCAATGTGTTCCTTATGGATGTTCTGGTTAATTTAGTTCGCCAAGGACTCGCCGACCAGATACGGCTAAATGTATCTGCGGAAGCTGCTAAAGAAGAGAGTATGCTAGACGTAATACCAGACACGGCTTACTACGTGGCGTCTCTTCAGCCGTCTCTTTGGCGTAGGGACTACTTCAAGAACTTTGTAAGACCTGATGAGAACGTGTGGCAGTTTGAGCAGAACGCTCACACGAGGACTATCCCAGGTGCTAAGAACTTCTCTATGAAGGAGCCGCTTATATCCATATGGCAGAAGAACCCCATTACTAAAGGTGTGTGGACTGAGGACGCTAAAAGCTACATCGAAAAAGAGGGGCTTGCTGTTCCCCGTTCGGAGAACCCCAATGATGCTATCTAACGGTATGCGCATCAGGAACATTGTATCTAGTAACACGCGTATCAGACATCCGGAGTTCTTTGTCGTTGGAGACCACTCCGTAGTGGACGACTTTTGTTACTTCTCTACTAAGGTAAAGATCGGGATGATGTCTCACGTAGCGGCATCCTGCGTTATCGCTGGAGGAAAAGACAGGCAGTTTACAATGGGTGACTTCGGGTCGATCGCATCCGGCGTGAAGATCTATTGTGGCAGTAACGACTTCGTTAATGACCTTGTTATATTAGCGCCAGACTACGACATTGGTATGGAGATGTGCTCTGGAGATGTGACTATCGGAGACTACTGTGGTGTAGGAACTAACTCCGTCATAATGCCAGGAACGGTGATACCTGAGGGAACAGTTATTGGAGGGCTTAGTTGGGTTCCGGCATTCTCGAAACTTGACCCGTGGTCCGTATACGCGGGTGTTCCTATTAAGAAGATAAAGGACAGAAACAAAGACCGAATACTTCGCCAAGCAACAAAAATAAGACTCCGGCTTGAACAAGTGTATAGAGAGAGTATCTAAATGAAGCAGTTTAAAGTGTGTTTCGTGTCGCAGCATTTTAAAGATCCGACGGCTCTTCTGAGAACACTTATAAAAATGACACCAAAAAAGTCTGGTCGCTGGGAAAGTATGGAGGCTGTAACCGATCCTTTCGCGGCTGACTATGTTGTTTGCATGGACGGTCCTCTTCCCCTGGATGCTCACCCTATTCCAAGGGACAGGGTAGTGTGCTTTGCGCAGCATCCGAAAGGTGTCAGGTCCTACCATGCGATGACAAACGTGCCTGGAGCTATTGCAGTGTTTCCGAACGATACATGCCTCAACCCTGGCGAGTGGTGGATTAGCCATGACTATGATGCACTTATGGCAATGACTCCTCCAAAGAAGAGCAAGGACGTTATAAGCATCACTACCTATCAGGAAGACAGCATCGACCGCCCGACCTACGGCCAGCGTATCAGGTTCCTGGAGGAATACGTTAAGAAGTCAGACAACATAGACATCTTTGGAAGGCAAGACTCGAAGTTCATGAGTAATCCAGTTATAAACAAGTTCTATCGTGGGGTAGCCGGCATACCTGCATCCACCATGGATGTGTCTGTCGGAGACCACTTTGTAGGCAAAGACATAGAAGTAGACTACCGGTACGCGCTAGACTTTGATGTTGGAGTGATGTTTACCGGAAGGCCAGTGCATAATTATCTATCAGAGAGATTTTACGACAGCATGCTTCTGTGGACCATGCCTATTTACTTTGGTGGTGACAATGTACACGAGTTTGTCCCGAAGGACTCTTTCGCGTATGTTAGGATAGATGGGCCGTTGGAAGGTGTAACAAAAGAAGCTGAGCGGGCCGTCAATATTGTTAACAGCACATTTCGCGAGAGCCACATAAAGGACATTGCAGCAGCCAGGCATATTCTTCTAAACGAACTTCAAACGTGGCCGTTCATCTACAACAAACTAAGGAGCTTGTAACATGAAAAAAGTATTTTGCTTGGGGGTATGGGATCTGTTCCACTTCGGCCACTTGAACCTACTGTATAATGCCTACCAGGGGAGCGGAGAAGGGTGGCTTATTGTCGGAGTTGTTACTGATGAAGCCGTAAAGCGCCAGAAAGGGCCATCGCGTCCCATAGTTCCTTTTGACGAACGCATGGCTATCATAAGCGCTCTCGGATGTGTCCGAGAGACCGTTGGAGTGGACGAGTTTCGCATACCTAAAGACATTCTCGATACGTGCGACCTGATCGTAGTCGGAGAAGACCAGCATCACATAGCAAATCTTTATGAAATACCGGAATCAAAGCGCCTAAACTTGTCCAGGTATGACGGCACATCAACATCTAAAATAATTGAGCGGATAAAAAATGAGCCTACCTGATATTCTTGGATGGACGGCAACTGTAATATTCTCTGTGGTGATTGTGCCTCAGATCATAAAGACGGTGAAAACCAAGTGCGTCGATGGCGTGAGTCTACTCCTGTACGTTATGTACCTGGTCGGCAACGTAATCGCCCTTTGGTATGCCATCCTCATCCGGCAAAACCCTCTCGTAATAAAGTACGTGATCGCAATTTTAACAACTGTCTTTTACATAACTCTCTACATAAGGGTAAAGAAAAATGATAATCGTATCAAATAACCTACAGAAATACATGGCACTTCCAAACGACTCTGTCATTCGTATCAACATGGCTTGGGTTAATACTGTCGAGGAACTGGAGCAGATTCTAAAGACTAACGAGGACAAGGATGTCTTTCTTGACTACCCCCAGGGCAGGACAAAGCCCCCGACCCCTGTTATTGCTATGGAAACAGCCTACGACCTATGTGCGAAGTGGAAGAACGTAAAGTACTTCGCGGTATCGAACATCGAGAAGGTCAGCATTGTGAAGGAGATCCAGGCGAAGCTCCCGCCCACCGTGCAGTTCGTTCCCAAGATCGAGACCAAAATGGGCATCAAAAGGCTTGGTGAAATCATCTATGATTGTGGTATAAAGATGCTCATGCTCGACAAGGAAGACTTGTATCTAAACGTTAAGAAGGACAACGATGAGTTCTTCAAGTGTGTTCAGCACGTACGCGATATCTGCGAGGGATTGAACGTGTCGGTGCTTGAACTGGAAGGTGTAGTTTTCTCAGAAAGGAAGCGAGGCGCGTAATGGATCTGAACCCCAATTTAGATATTTGGAGCAAACATTTACCGATATGGGAACGAGGTCAGGCAGGGGGCCGTACCCGCCCTATCGATAGGGATGCTCTGTTTAACAACCTTTGCGAGGTCAGCGCCTGCTTGACCAAGCACGGAATCAAGCATTGGCTGTCGCACGGAACGATGCTTGGCGCCTACCGGGACCAGAATTTCATCGCCTGGGACGATGACGTGGACATTGCTCTCGACTTCTCACAAAGGACACGTATCTACCCCGTTATCGACGAAATGCGGGCTGCCGGGTACATCGTCACCGAGGGGGATCCAACAAAGCCGATCACAAACGACAACGCCCCTTATTACGACACGAATTTCATTCGTAACGGGGAGAAGATCGAGGGATGGTGGTTTGAGAAGGAAGGTGACTATTACGTCTATGATAAGCCGCGTTGCGGGTATCAGCTGAAGCACCCGGCGAGGTACTACGATGAGCTTCAAGACTTCGTATTCCGGGGTGTCACGTTCAAGATCCCGAACCACATCGAGGAGTGGCTTGAACTTATGTATGACAAAAACTGGCGTACTCCTAATAAGAATAAAAAGTACAATATTAACAATGGGTAATTCAAATCCGCATAAGAAGGGCTGTTCTTGTTGTATCTGTAGTGCGAAGAACGGTCTATATGTTGGCAAGAACCACCCTGGGTATAAAAAATCTATTCATAAAAAGTGTAGGGTCTGCGGAGACTCTTTAAAAAGCAAAATTGCAAAACATTGCAGGTATCATATGTACTTGCTACGAAAGAACCCAAAAGTCCATTGCACTGGATGTGGTGTTCTTTTAAGCAAGTATGCTTTTAGAAAAGGGAAGGTTAAGTATTCAAAGTGTAGAAAATGCTGTCGAGCTGGGGTTCCAAATCCTAGCCAAAGTCTACGGATGTCTGGAAAAAACAACCCCATGTTTGGTAAAATAGCTCACCACGGAAAGCGTATATTCTACAATGGAGTACGGTTTCGATCAAAACGAGAAGCAGCTTTTGCTGAATACTTAGACCGTAAAAAGGTAGTATGGGAATACGAACCGAAGGTATTTGACTTGGGAGATAGTACCTACACCCCAGATTTTTACACTCCGATGATGTGTACATATATAGAATTTAAAGGATTTTGGAGGGGACCGGATAAGGAAAAGTTCGAACTATTTAAAAAACTGTACCCAAAAGTAAAAATACTTTTGGTTATGGACAAGTATTTCAGAAAACTTCTAAAACTGGAAAACCCATGAAAAAACTGGCGTTCATAGGTAACAGTGAACAGCCCCAAAAGCTCCTGGATACCTTTCGCAAGATGACCCCCGGGCGCTCAGGCGTCTGGGGGAACCTTGTTGGAACGGGTAATCTGGATGAAGCGGACTGCTACGCCGTAATTGACAAGCTAACGTCAGACTACAGCCACATTCCGGAGAACAAGTGTGTGTTTCTCGGAGCACACCCGGAGACGCTCAAGTACTACCAAGACATGGATGGGTTTAATGCCTTAGCAAAGTTTGATTGTAAACATACGTTAGGGTTTTTGGAGTGGTGGATTACCTATGATTACGATTACCTGTCTAAATTGCAGCCAATGCCAAAGACGAAGCTACTTGGTACGATCGTAAGCAACTCTTCTAGCGACGACAGCCACAGAGTCAGGAGAGAGTTCTTGGAGCGTATGTGCTCACAGAACCCGGGTATTCTAGACATCTACGGACGAATACGGCCATTCGGAAGTCTTGTTTCACATTACAAAGGGGCCTGCGGGCAGTACTCAGTGCAGCATGCCGGAGACTACTGGTCCGGAAAAGAGCCTGTGTATGAGCAGTACAAATACATGCTTGAGTTTGACAATGTTGGCGAGCACTACTTCTCAGAGAGGATCCTTGACTGCATGCTTCTCTGGGCTATGCCGATCTACTGGGGAGGGCGCGGAGTCCACAAAGTTCTACCGGCTACCTCGTTTAAGTACCTCGACATCAACGGGCACGGGGACGACGTAAGAAATATCATAAACAGCAGGTTCTATGAAGAGCACCTGCCAGAACTGTCAGAAGCCAGGCACATCCTTCTAAATGAAGTTCAGGTCTGGCCGAAAGTACACAAAGCCATCTTTGGGACATTTCGATGAACATACTTTGGTTCTATAAGTACATACCCGAATACAACTTCGACAAGTGGTTTCACATGGAGTACGCACGTACCATCGCTAAGTACCCTGGAGTAAAGCTGCTTGCATACGGGATGGACCTTGAGAAGGGGTACGCTGACGTAGCTACGATCCCGTACGACAGTAAGATTACCATGTACGACTTAAAAGCCATGTTTCCGTATGACGCAGTCATATGCAACACAAAGAGCCGCATGTTTGAGTCTTATTCGCCACACACCGGTGTTCAAAAGAACTGTTGGATACCAAGCGGATTCGAAGAGATCAAAGAACCGAAGATAATGATAGAGGAAGACTACCACTACGAAAAGAACGACGACTGGTATAAGGAGAAGGGGTTTGATCTGCTGCTGCAGCGTCACCACTCACAGTTCCTTCGCAAAGGAAAAGTACCAAACGCGTGGCTTCCATTCTCCGTAGATACCGAAGTGTTTGCACCAGTATCGATCGACAGAGTTAACAAAATAGCATTTGTTGGCAGCTCTGTTAACACAGCATACCCGGACAGAAACAGGGCTATTCAGACGTTATCGAATTATGATTACATCGTTAACTACAGGATGATCGTGGATGAGGGGTACATAAATGTTCTAAAGAAAAACATCGCGTTCTTGTCATGCAGCTCGATTTATGATATAACCGCTGCGAAGACATTTGAGATAATGTCATCAGGAGCAGTTCTACTCACTGACATGTTCTCAGGTATTGATGAGATTTTTCCAGATGGCACGTGCGTAAAGTTTAAGAAGGACCAGTCGGATCTTGTTAGCTTAGCGGCTAAGATATTAGCTGATAGAGAGTTCGCTAGGGGCATTGCAGCTAATGGGATGGCCCATATACGTAAGCATCACTCTAATGACGTGCGGACAGGTCAGCTCCTAGATATCATCCGGAGCATCAAAAAATAGTTTAAAATAGTTCTTGACACACAGGGCTTTTTGTGCTAGGCTAGTGCCTCAAAGTTAAAAAGAGTACAATTTAGATTTCCACTACACGGAGCAACAGGTGAAGCTAAAACACGAACGCATATTAGGATTGCTGGCCAGGCAAGGGCGTATGCCCTTGTGGGCGACGCCATCCTTTTGTCTCGTGGGCACACGCTCACAGGTCGCTTCGGGTAGTTATAAGACCGATAATATCTAACCAAACCCGAAGCGACCAGAAACAACGGTTCTCGGGCTCGGTTAGACAGGATCGGTCTTTTTGTTTTTATACGGGGGTATCGACTAAAGGCAGGTCACCTGGTTTTCACCCAGGAAACGACGGGTCAGTACCGTCTACCCCTACCAGTGGGCATAAGAGGTTCCTAACACTCATGGAACTGGAGGAGCGGTTCAACTCCGCAGCGGCCTCGGCCGTTTAGTGTAACAGCAGCACGCCAGTTATAGAATACCTCTCGCTCACGTTGTATGGCGCATTCGTCTAAAAGAAGGACGTCTGGTTCTCAGCCAGGAGACATCGGGGCAGTACCGTTATGCGCTACCTGTTCTTTGAAAATGGTTCATTGGTGTAGTGATAGCACGTAAGCTTGTCACGCTTAAAGCGGGAGTTTAATTCTCCCATGGACCGCCAATTTAATTTGAAATAGTTCTTGACTTTTGCTCCAAAACGCGGTATAATGCAGTTGCTTGTAGGACTTCGGTATTTTTATGCCTATTTTTAGGGCACCCGTAGGGTTGGATAGCCATAACCGGATATCCTACAAGCACCCGAAAGGTGCCCTTCTTTTTTTGGAGTGTGCTATGAACATGTACGGATATGTTTATCTGACTACTAACTTGGTCAATGGTAAACTGTATGTTGGTCAAAAGAAAGGTAAGTTTAATCCTAAATATTTTGGTAGTGGATCTTACTTAAAGCAAGCCATCAAAAAGTACGGTAAACATAATTTTCGTGTAAAAGCAATAGAGTATGCTAATGATAAAATTACATTAGACATGCTAGAAATAAAGTATGTCGCTGAGTGCAGAAATTACATTGGAAAAGATAACGTATATAACCTAGCTGATGGCGGAGACGGTTGTCCTGGTTGGAAAGCTTCAGAAGAAACTAGAAAGAAGATGAAAGAAAGTGCTAGTCATGGAAATCATGCGGGTAAAAAGAATGGAATGTTTGGAAAAGTTGGACGAACGGCAGAGCACAAGTGGATATCTAACTTACAATTAAAACAATCTAGATGGGCTAATAAAGAAGAGTTTTCAGACTATATCAATAATGGTTGGATAAGAGGTAGAAAGTTTTTTCCAGGATCGGGGGGTTGTACTAACGGAAAAAATCGGAACAGCTGGAAGGGTAAGAAGTGGATTTCAAATGTAAAACTACACCAATCTAAACTTGTTACAGAAGACGCACTTCAAGGTTATACGAAAGAAGGATGGATACGAGGTAGGATGTTTAATTGTGGATGCATTAAAGTAAAATTTGAGAACGGCTAATCGCGGGTATCTGCAATGGATATTCGAGGAAACTCCGGGCATCAAGAGTAGTGCATCAAAGCTAATAACTTTGACCAGTTGAAAGACTGAGAGTATAGAGCCACAGTGACGAAACCCTTTAGTGGGAGTGAAACGTTGGCAATCCTTGCATGATGCAATCCAAAATAGGCTACTGACTTACTCAGTCAATAGTAGCGGGTTTGGAGCTTAGACAGATGATTAGCAGTTACTGAAAGGTAACTACAGAACCCGGGTTATAGTTCTCAAATATTTTTATGGAAGACAGCCAGATATCAGTTAGCTGGGCCAACCTGCTAAGTTGGAGACGTGCAAACGTCTGGTCGGGGCAGCACCGACGTCTTCCGCCGATGGAGGAGTTGAGCAATTTGGTGGCTCGCCCGCCTGGAACGCGGGTGCTGTAAAAGGCATGTGGGATCGTACCCCACCTCCTCCGCCAAGGAAGAGCTGAGCAGTTAGAGAGCTCACCCGTCTCGAAAACGGGAGCTGTAAAAGGCTTGTAGGGGCAGCACCTACCTCTTCCGCCAGTAACGCACGATAACATTAGATATGTTATTGTGCAGTAGCAGATCGGCAAAGATCGAAAGTTGGCGATGTTTGCCGATGTAATAAAATGGTGGGTTTGGTACATTGGCAGGTCCGACCGGCTTGAACCCGGTTAAGGGTTAATAGCCCTTTAGGCGTTCGACTCGTCTACCCACCGCCAAAAGTTATGGGTCAGTAGTTCAACAGTAGAACGTCGGTCTCCAAAACCGAAGACCAGGGAGCGTCACCTTGCTGGCCCGCCAGTTTGTTTTTTGAAAAGTATTATTCATTGCGGAGACGAGCCCCAGTGGGCTAACCGGTCTCATAAGCCGGAGCTGCCAAAAGCAGCTGATGGGTGCAACTCCCATCTCCGCTTCCATGACGGCTTGACAGAGCAGCGAATGTGCAGGTCTGCAAAACCTGTTGGAGCAATCCACACGTCGGTGCAAGTCCGACAGCCGTCTCCACTGAGGGTAATATAATGCATACATATGTATGTAACGAATGTAAAAAAGAGTTTTCTTCTAGGAAATGTCATCGGCTATTTTGTTCTCGTATGTGTGGAAACAGACATGTGGTCAGAGTTAAAAATAAGACTGCATATGATTTGTACATACGTCGATGGAAGCAGGGGCTAGAGAATGGTGGAAAAGGAGTCTCCTCCATCTCTGGGCATGTAAGAAAATATTTGTTTGAGAAGTACAAAAGCAAGTGCTCGAAATGCGAATGGTCAGAGGTTAACATCTATACAGGAAAAGTTCCTTTGCAGATTGAGCATAAGGACGGTAACTGGAAAAACAACCGTGAAGAAAATCTAGAACTACTTTGCCCTAACTGCCACACATTAACAGAGTTTTATGGGTCAAGAAACAAAGGCAGAGGAAGACCAACTAGAGTAATGAGAATTGCGTAACATAAGCGTCCGAAGTCGACTGGGTAGACGCCTGGCTTTTAACCAGGACCAAGAGTAGGTTCGATTCCTGCCGGACGCACCAGTATTGGGTTCGTAGCTCAATTGGCAGAGCAACTCCCTCTTAAGGAGAAGGTTGCGGGATCATTGCCCGCCGAGCCCACCAATGGCGATTGGCGTAATAGCAGCGTGCGAGGCTTTGAACCTTGAGGCGGAGGGGCGGTACCTCCATCGCCAGCCAATGTGTTGTTCTTTAAAATGTAGTTAATTTCGGGGTGTAGCTCAGAGGCAGAGCGCTCGCTTTGGGAGCGAGAGGTCGTGATTTCAAAATTCACCACCCCGACCAACATTGACCTGTCGTCCAACAGTAGGACGTTCGGCTCTGAACCGAAAAATTGGGGTGCGAATCCCTGCAGGTCAGCCAATGAAAGGCATGATATGAGTGAGTGGATTATATATAAAACAACCAATAAATTTAACGGTAAAGTGTACATTGGTCAGAAATTTGGCTATGCAAGACCTGGATATCTTGGAAGCGGAAAACTGTTAAAAATTGCAATAAAAGAACATGGAAAAGGTGGCTTTACACGAGAAACACTAGCAACAGCACAGAACCAAGAGGACGCAGACCGCTTGGAAAGAAAGTATATTGCTGAATTTAATTCTACAGATAGAGCTACCGGTTACAATATTACAGTCGGCGGAAACGGAGCATGGGGACCTGACTCAGAGGAAACCAAGCTGAGAAAGAGTGGCCCTAAACCATGGGTGTCCGAAGCACGGGTCGGGAAAACACTATCAGCACTCGGGCACAATGAAGACACTTGCATCTGTTGTTTCTGCATGTACAAGCGTGGGGAGTACAAAGGTAAAACTTATTCAGAGAAGTATGGGGTGGACAGGGCGGTTGAAATAAGAAACAAAAATAGCAAAGTGCAACGTGGCCGAACAAAGCCACAAGATCAAACAGAGAAGAACAGGCTTGCACATATTGGGCGGAAACACATACATAATTTAAAAACAAAAGAGAGCCGGCTCGTACGCAAAGAACAAGTATTGCACTATTTAAGCACCGGATGGACATTAGGCAGAAGTCCAGAAGTTAACCAAGTACTACAGAAAGCAGCGGTAAAAAGATGCCTGAAACTATCACTGATAGGGTAGTAGAAAAGGTATTTTCACTATTCAAAGACGCTGACATATACTTGGTTGGTGGCACAGTCCGTGACAAGCTGCTTGGAAAAGACACGGATGATCTGGATTTTGCTATTAACCTTCTTCCAGACGATACTGAAAAGGTCTTTCAAAAAGCAGGTTACAAAGTACACGATGTAGGAAAAGCCTTTGGAACAATAGAAGTTGTTATGGATGGGTACATCATACAAGCAACTACATTTAGAAAAAACGAGAAGTACCAGAGGGATAACCGCCGGCCGGTTGTGGAGTGGGGAACAACGATCGCGGACGACCTGATCCGCCGGGACTTTACGATCAATGCCCTGGCAATGGATCGAAATGGGGAGGTAGTAGACCTCTTCGGAGGCAAGGAGCACCTGGCAAAGGGGATCCTTGAGACCCCTATGAAAGCGGCAGAGATCTTTAGCGACGATCCGCTCAGGATGCTTAGGGCGATCCGGTTCAAGTCGCGGTTTGGGTTTTTGTATTCAGATGGAGTAAGAGAGGCTTTAGCAAGTGAAGCACACAGGCTTCTGTTCCTGCCGAAGGAGCGAATCCTAGACGAGTTCACCAAGATACTGCTTGGTAAGTACGTTGGTGAGGCTCTGAATGACTTGCTGAAGTACAAGCTGCTCAATTACTTCATCCCGGAGCTGACGGTACTTAATGCTGTGGACCAAGACAGCAAGTACCACAGCAAAAATGTATGGCTTCATACGGTAGGAGTAGTTGAGAACTCGCCGGCTGAAGTAGCTTCAAGGTTTGCAGCGTTGTTCCATGACGTCGGCAAGCCTTACGTTAAGACTGAGTGGGATGGACGGGTGCACTTCTACCGGCACGAAGAGGTTTCGGCTCTGATGGCTTATTCAATCTTGAGTCGGCTCGGGCTGCCGCGGAAGGTGATCGAGGACGTAACGTACTTGGTCCGGAACCACATGAGAACGAACCTGTACAAGGAAGACTGGTCAGATTCAGCGGTAAGAAGGTACGTTGTCGAGACCGGGGCCCATCTTGACAAGCTGATCGCTCTGAGTGCCGCTGATATTACTAGCCATAGACCAGAGAAGGTTCAAATGAACCTAGCCCGTATCGATCACCTTAAGAACAGGATCGAGGAAGTAAAGAACTACAAAGAACTTAAGTGCCCACTAGACGGGCTGTCTATCATGGAGCGATTCAGTCTTCCAGGAGGTAAGGAGGTTGGAAGGCTTAAGGATCTCGTGATGGCGGCACTGACGAATGGGGAACTAAAGCTCGGAGAAGACAAAGAAGTGTATCTAAAGTATCTCGCTGAAAAGCAGGATATTTTTAACGGAGTGTAGCTCAAAAGAAGAGCGCTCGGTTCGGGACCGAGAGGTTGGGATTGCAAGATTCCCTACTCCGACCAACGATCGAAAGGATTGTTATGCCAACGGGAGTATATAAGCGAAGTAAGATTAGAAAAGACAGGAAGCTGCGAGAAACCAGGGAGTGCCTCGGAGGATGTGGTATGAGACATGAAGTTCAGGTTACAAGTTCCTGGGAGAGATGCAGATCCTGTTATGAAAAGACAATGACTGGCGGAACGAGCACACACAAACTTGATTGTGGGTGCACGGCTTGTCGTGCGAAACGAAAAGAGTTGGTTGGCTCAAGTAACCCTATGTTTGGTAAAAATGGATCTGAATACCAAAAAATAAGGGTACGAGAGGCACAGCTTGGAAAGAGAAAATCAGAAGAAGCAGTACAGAAAAGTGTTGATACTAAGAAGAAAAATGGGTGCTATGACGGGCGTTGGATAGGTCCTGAGAATCCTAATTGGACTGGCGGGCTTAACCTACCATATGGACCGGAATTTGACAACACCCTAAAAGAGTCTGTTAGGAAAAGAGATAATTATCAGTGCCAGTTATGTGGTCTAACAGAGGAAGAGCATTTAGTTATTTTAGGTTGTAGTTTGAATGTGCACCACATTGATTATGACAAGTTGCACAACATATTAAGTAACCTAATTAGTCTTTGTAAACAGTGTCATTGCCGAACGAACTTTAACAGAAACTATTGGAAAGATTTATTTACTAATAAATTTAAGGAGAAAACAACATGCGCTGCTTAGTGCTCAACCTAGATTTCCAATTCCTTGGGGTGTGTGACTGGCAGTCTGCAATCTCTGCTGTATACTCTGATAAGGCTGTTGTTCTTGAGGAATACGATAAGGAAGTACACTCAGTTAGTCAAACTATGAAAGTACCGGCGGTAATACGTCTCAAAAGATATGTTCGTGTTGTGTTCGAGAGGATCAGCTATGTCTCTTACACAAAGCGTAACGTGCATCTTCGAGATAATTATCAATGCCAATACTGTAGTGTAAAGTGCGGCGCGAAGAACACGACAATTGACCACGTAATCCCGGAATCAAAGGGTGGAAAAAACTCCTGGGATAACACCGTAACTGCATGCAAAGCATGCAATTACTCAAAGGATGACAGAACATTAGCTGAGTCGGGGCTTAAGCTAATGAGGACCCCAGCTAGGCCTCGTGGATTTCGTGAAATTGTAAGAATTAAGCTCGGAGAAATAGTGGATCTCTGGGAAAAGTATTTGAGTTAAGTTTTATGGCGGCTATGGTGTAATAGAAGCACAGGAGAACTCAGTGCAACTCTGAGGGTGTCCACCATTGGGGAGTAGTCTTCAGGGCGAAGGCGCTCGGCTGTTAACCGAGAATAAGGAAGGTTCGATCCCTTCCTCCCCAGCCATACGCGTGATTCGTTCAGCGGCTAGGACACCTGGCCTACATCCAGGATATCGAAGGTTCGAGTCCTTCATCACGCACCAGGGGAAGTTAGCTCAATTGGAAGAGCATCTGTATGACATGCAGAAGGTTGAAGGATCGTGCCCTTCACTTCCCACCAGTTTGTCACGAAAAGCACATCGGAAGTGTGACAAGTTTGTCGGAAAAAGTAGCTACTATTTGCGACAAAATAGTTGAAAATAGTTTGTAATAAAGTACCCCCTTTGCGGCTCTATATAGGTGAGAGCAGTAACCTATAAAAACCAAAGGAGGGTCGTATGGACGATATGGACGTGGTGTTTAAGTGGTATTGCATTCAAGAAGAGAAGTGCAGTAGACTGCCGTTAGGTGAATACGTAGACGGTTCGCTTAGCAAAAGCAGGCATATCAAAATGAAACAGCACATAGCTGGCTGTGTTATGTGTCAGCAAACAGTTCGTGCAGTAAGAGAAGCGGTAAGACAATTTGAAGGTGGTTACAGGCACGCGTAGGTTAACTGGTAAACCCCCCGGTTTATACCCGGGTCATTGGCCGGACTGGCTAAATATGAAGGTTCAAGTCCTTCCGCGTGTACCAATGAAACGTCCGTTGTGGACCGGACATTTGAGATGAGTAGACATTACCACCTGTAGCTCAATAGCAGAGCACCCGGCCGATAACCGGGCGACGGAGGAGCATTACCTCTCAGGTGGACCAAATCCGAAGCCCAAAGCGAATTGGCAGGAGTAGCAATGGGTGAAATTACGCTCTGAAAGGCCGACCAGAGACGAAACGGTTGTAATAAGAAGGCCCAGCCAATATGGCGGAATAGCTTAACTAGAAGAGCGCTGGTTTCATAAGCCAGAAGTTCCGGGGCAGCTCCGGGTTCCGCTACCAGTTCGGAGGAAGTATGAATAAGCAGCACAAGAAGTTACTTGAGGTACGACCTAGGTTCGGTTGGGAGATCAACCCAAAGACTCGGGTTGTGCCTAGCGGTAAGGCATTCTCTAGGTCAAAGGGCAAGAAGGATCTGATTAAAGCTTTAAAAGAACAATAACGCCCCTGTAGCTCAATTGAATAGAGCGCTTCCCTGCGAAGGAAGAGGTTGGCAGTTTGAATCTGCCCAAGGGCACCAACTCCCCGTAGCTCAGTTGGACAGAGCGCTAGTTTCCTACACTGGAGGCCGACCGTTCGATCCGGTCCGGGGAGACCAAGGATCTATGATAGTCATAAACAAGTACAAAGCAGGATACACGCATTACATTGGAAGGGGCACGCTCCTTGGAAACCCGTATGTAATTGACAAAGACGGCACCCGGGACGAGGTTATTGCAATGTACGAGAAGTATGCTCTAAAGGATCCGGAAGTTCTTGATGCTATCGAGGCTCTTCCGGAGTCAGCGATCCTTGGGTGCTTCTGCAAACCCAAGCATTGCCATGGTGATGTTATAATAAAGATATGGAATAAATTGCATCGTGTGGGGGCGACATGACAGACATCGGTTGGAAGATCTCAAAGAACAAAGCATGGGAGCTTCAGTTGGACAAGTTCGAGGAGTGGTGCTGGTTTCGGTTTAATCTCGAGCTTACTCGCAACTGTGATCATGCCGGCTTTAGGCTTTTCTTAGAAGTATTTGGGTTTTTTGCAGAGTTGTCAGTGTACGATGTACGGCACTGGAGCTACGATCAGAACAAGTGGGAAGAGCTCTATTAAATCATACCTCTATGGCCTAATTGAATAAGGCGGTAGTCTTCGAAACTACACATCTCAGTTTGAATCTGAGTAGAGGTACCAACCTGGAGTAAGTATGAACAGGATATTAGAAAATTGTTATGGTTACATTTACTTGGTAACTGATTTGGTGACCAATATGAGATACATTGGTCAACACAAAGGAAGTAGGTTTGATCCAAAATACAAACCAAGTGGTGTCATAATAAGACGTGTTATGAAAAAGTACGGTCAAGGTAGATTTAAGATACGACCCATTGATTGTGCTTATAGTAAAGCAGAGCTAAATGAATTAGAAATAGCTTGGATAGCTGATGTAGGCTGTACCTGGTCTAAGGGATACAACATAACACCGGGTGGCGAGGGTGGAGATTATTTTACAAATAATCCAAATAAAGAAGAAACAAGAAAGAAGATGGTTGCTATTGGTAATATGTGCAAAGAGAAGGGAATTGGATTTAATAATGAAAAACTTCGCAAGCCAGCACATAAGAAAAGTATAGAAACTCAACGGAAAAACAAGTCTGGATTTTTTAGCCTAAAAGATGGAATGAGGTTCAAAAATAAACATCACACAGAAGAGCATAAAAAATATATTGGGTCAATAGTATCAAAAGCACAGTCCGGGAAAGGAAATTCCCAATATGGGAAAAAGTGGATTTACAATCCTGGCCTTAAAAAATCCATAAAAGTAACAGAATCAGATTTTATGTCATATTTATCAAAAGGATGGATGCCGGGAAGAAGAATGAAGTTCTAACCTCTCTGTGGGATAATTGGATAGTCCACCTGTCTTCTAAACAGGATATCATGTCAGTTCGACCCTGACCAGAGAGACCAAGCGATCGTGGCGTAATGGCAGCCGCGTAAGCCTCAGAAGCTTATGGGTCAACCCCGTGCAGGTTCAAGTCCTGCCGATCGCACCAATCAAGCGAGTGTGGCGTAATGGCAGCCGCGTCGGTCTCAAAAGCCGATGTCCGAAAGGATGTGGGGGTTCGAGTCCCTCCACTCGCACCAAGCCGGATTAGCCCAATAGCAGAGGCGACGGTCTTAAAAGCCGTAAAGTGTGGGTGCGATTCCCTCATCCGGTACCAAGGGCACGTGGCGTAATGGCAGCCGCGCAGGTCTTAGAAGCCTGTGTCTTCGGACGTGTAGGTTCAAGTCCTACCGTGCCCACCATCTTTTAACGGGCACCACTTTGGAACAGAGCTGTTCGGATCCGTAAGTTGTATGGATATGCTTGGGTAAAACTTCGAACACACGCTTTGTATACCACCTAAGTTATCTAAGAAGTAGTTGCAGTCAACACACGCGAATATACGCTTTCGTACTTCGTCTTGAGTAGCAGCTTTAAAAACGTGATTCATAATTTTATTGGCCGAGTGGCGTAATGGCAGCCGCGCAAGTTTGAGGGGCTTGTGTCCGAAAGGACGTGCGGGTTCAAGTCCCGCCTCGGCCACCAGCTACTTCTGTAACTTGACTATCTTGTGTACCATAGATAGTCTAATTGGATCGGTATTTCTACATACGCATGCATGACCACAGCCGGTACTATCAATTTGAGATTTACTCTTCCTAGCATCTTCAAGTGTTTTGTGAAGAGTAACTGTCAAACACCCGCATCTCGCTGCTAGAGCGTACTCTCCGTCTCCGTGAATCCACTCTGCGTATTTGAACTTTCTTTTCGCTGCTGCTTTGTACATAACATCTCCTGTTTTGTTTTCCCACCGTAATAAATGTGCCCCAGCTCCTTAAACTGCTTGTCAGTGATTACCGAATGATAATCATAATCCAACTCACTCCTAAGTGCATCAAACTTAAGTCGTGCCATTCTTAAGGCTTTCCATGACTTTCTTGATTTAGGAGTCAGCAAGCTATCGTCTATTGCGTGTAGCTGCTCTCTTATCTTAGCCGTGATCTTTGCTAACTTCATGTGCCTACTTAATTTCATGTTACCCCCTGTTTAGTGCATTATCCTACCGGTCCACTTGGCCCAGTAGTACCTGATCTGACTCCGAACATACCTCCAATTCCATCCGCGGTGTATGACATCCACATAGAACACAGTGCTTTTGCAGCTCTCTAGCGGCTGGCACTCACTTACCTGATCAAGTACAAGGCTTGGCAGCAGTGTCATAATGACCGGAAGCCCGGCACCTTCACAAGCACTGAATGGGTATCGCTCTTGCCTCTTAGTGACTTCTGTCTGAGAAGCTGCTTTAAATACCTGGTTGTATTTCATCCAGATACTCATACTGCTCAGACCACTTGTTCCCATCTAGCCCAGCTGCATTAAATAATGTCACAAGTTCCCAAAATGTCTTTTTACCTACTTGTGTAAGTGACATAATCTTTTTTGGTCCGCACGCAAAGGCTTCCCCAATAGTCTTGATCCCATTGTGCTCCAGTGCTCGTCTACCGCGGTTTGATACAACTCGAAGACCGACACGAGCATGCGGAAGACATGATGGCACAGTACACTTTCGCAATGGTGTATCGACTACTGTCTCTTGTTTATGGTCTGGAGGATGCGGGTGGACACCCGTGATGTCGTGCACAGCGGATTGAATTACAACAAGTTCCGCATGCCTAACAGAGCTTCTAGCAGCATTTCCGTATAGCTCGGCTAACGCCTGCACAGTCCACTTAATCCAGTTCGGTTCAGGTGCTAGGTGCTCTAATGCGGACTTAAACTCCCAATTACGCAAACACTTTCGTAATTGCGTATGGCTTTTTTTAATGTACCGCTCGTTACAGTACTTCACAAGCCCTCCTATCTTAGCTGGTCTGATTAGTTGTTAAGTTCTCATTCTCACGCTTGAGCTGAGTCATGATCCTGGCCATCGAGCAGATCGTTATGGCTTGATCAACTAGACGCTTCTCCAGCTCCTCGATCCGCTGCTCCAGAATCTCAAGTTCTATCACTTAAATAACCTATCTTTTTTGTAAGTTCTTTTATTTGAAGTCTATCGAGATCAGCTAACGCGCTAAAAAAGGCTGACTTAAAGATTAGGTGTTCTCTTGGTGACAGTTCCCCGCCAACAGCAGCCTCAAGCCTCTCTATTCTCGAAGCTATGAGGACTTCCCACTCCTCAAGACGCATCACCGTGGTGCCCAGAACTTCCACCATTTCCTCTTATAGTACATACATGCCCCGTCTGCGTTGTACTCTTTCTTAGGTACAATCCGTCCCTTATCCCGGTAATACTCAGCCCAGTATGGATCTCCCGCATCGTCAAGCTGCCTAGCGAGCTTGTTGCCTAACAGCCGCTTAACAAGCATATTCTCGCACCAGTCCCACCTACTTGAGGAGCCGAGCCACACGTTCATGCTTGTAATAGCGACAACAGCTATTGCCGGACCGATAGTCCCAAGCCACTTTCGCTGAAATAGTTGGCAGTTTCCCCCGCTATTGTGCTGCTCGGAACCTGGATCTGGTTGCTTTTTACAAGGGCTAAACCCGAAGGCTGCCCGGCTTCGCTCATGGAACTTGCACTCACTACACTTCCTGTAATACCCAAAAGCATTCATTCCTCCGCTCCTATGTGTTGCTATGTCAGCTCGTATACGCCATCTTTATCATATGTTCCACCACCGATAAACCTTCCATCACCAATAGGACCGCTACCGTAAGGCATTATGCAAGGTTTGTAGTGTGACCCATTATGAACCCGTTTACGAAAGATCTCACACGCCTCTTTTCGGCTTTTTGCTTTTATAACAAATCCACGACCTACTTTCTCTGTCCACAGAAACTGCCAGCTTGGCACAATTCCTCCTTATGAATAAAGTTTAAACCCGTTGAAGAAGCACGGGTACTCTTTCCGAGGACAAAACGCCATTGTGAGTGGCATATCATCCAAATCATCTTCCACAAAGACCACATAGTCGCCGGCCTTTTTAGCGAGTTTGAACTCTTCATCAGACACAAGGCAGGTTACTTTACGGAATGAGTTCTTGAGCCACCACTTCATCCGCGGATCCTTCTTGAACTTGAGGTAGCACATGAGCGCGACGTGACCAACACCGTTCACGCCCCAGCCCTTAGGTGACTTGCTTCTTACCAGTATGTACATTCTCATGCTGCTCTCCAGAAGTTATTAACTGTACCGGTTTATGTTTGAACTGCTCAAGCTCAGAAATCAAAAACTCTATTCGTTTCTGTACTTCTGAGTTTAGTAACGCCAGCTGACCACTAACTTCTTTTGTAAACGTTGTCTCGCCGACTCCATTAAGCTGACACTCACGTACGCCTCTTATGTCTTCCCATGACACGTTACACGCTCGGAGAAGCATCGCTGTCCGGAAGACCTCAATGTGCTCATTGGTGAAAAACTGCCTGCTTCCTTGACGCCCCTTGCCTAGGCCAAGTAGCCGCACAGCCTTTTCCATCCACTGTGGCGTTACTTTCAAGAGCGCTGCTATCTGCCTACGAGGCACTTTTCCTGAAAATATCGCCGTACGTCCGATCTCATCCATATTACCACGCTCCTTCTCAAGAGTGGACAGGCGGTTCTGGCGTTCCTTGTTTTCATCTGCCAGCCGAACAATATCTGTCATAGCATGTTCTTTAACATCTTCGAGAGTTTTTACTTGTCCCCCAAGCTCTACCACACTATTCAAAAGCAAAGCATTGTCATGTTCAGCTTGATTCCTGTCACAAGCGATGTTGTCGTTCCATTTCGTAAGCTCAGCCACACGAGTGCGGAGTTCCTTGTTCTCTTGCTCAAGCCTTTGAATCGTTTCGTTTCCTCCGCTTATAGTCGTTCTTTGAATCTCCCCATCCATCGCATCACCCTCCGTTATCGGGTTACTTTCTTGCACCTAGCTGTTCGTCCTTTTTTGTCGCAATAAGAAGTGTAAGCGACAATGATTCCGTTTCGATAGATGGCTTCTTGGCGAGACATGAGCTGCCGCATATCTCTTTCTACTATGTCACCGCAAGCAGGACACTTAAACTTCATTTCCCCTCCTAGGTTTGATAGCCTCTCCTGAGCCCGTTTGCGCCCCAAATTAGGGGTATTAGAGGGTGTTTTGCCCCCTTATACCCCCTTTTGGAGGCACAACCGGCGACTTAGGATGCGGCCAGCTTTTTACCTGGGTGATTGGACCAGAATGCGACATCTCTTTTAATGTATTGCCGCGTTTGCTTCTTTCCGGAGTGCTTGGCCCAGTACGCTTTGTTCCTTCTCACGTACCGGCGTGTCTTCTTTTCTTCCGGAATGCTCTCTTTGGCAATAGTCGTCATGGCCTGGCGGCGGATGTTCGGGCTGTCTTTGAGGATCTCTTCAGACATACACTTATACTTCGCCGGACCAATTTTAAGAAGCCGGCAGATGTCCTCCTCGTTGAAATTGGCGGCGAGAAACGTCTTTATTCCATCCCGAATGCTCTTTGCCTTTTGATGATCTGCCTTGCGGACATAGATCTGTGAACCAGGATACACCTTTTGAAGGTACTCCCGAACGTGCTTGTCTTCGATCTTCGCCACTGATAACGTTTTGGTTTTCATTCTTGCTTCCCCCTATTTCTTGTTTGGTTTAGTTTGAGCTTCGTTTTGCTTCTGCGATACGCTTGTGTTCGTCTGTGATGTTGCTAATGATCTTGAGCAGCCCCTGGTAGACTAGTTCGTCGCTCTCTGGCATGTGTTGGCAACTCGCATGCAGATCTTCAAGGGTCTTCTCAAGTCCATTCCTCCTGATGGTGCTAAGAATAACGCCAACAACTGTGTGAGCCATGAACTCGAGTTTTGTATCCCTCACTACGCCTCCTTCCTGCGTTTGGATGCACGCGATGCTTCGCGCCTCAGCCTATTCATTTCTTTCATTCTGTCCGATCTCTTCCTGCGCTCTTCCGGAGAGTAATTCTTCGGTACTCCCCTCGCAAGCTTACCGAGCGCCTGTGCGAATTTGTTCTTCACTGTTCCCCCAATCTAGCACTATAAGTGCTTACTGTCAACAACTATTTTTGATCGTTGACTGTTTTGACATACACGTACCCGTCACGCTGCAGCGACACGTATGGAAGCGAACACACCTCTCTGGTGTCAAATGGCCTTGTAATGAAGTGCCATCCGTTTTCTGTCTCCACACTTTCCAGCATAACTTCGTGTGGTATGTACTTTCCGACAACATCTAGCTTGCTCTGCTCTTTCGTGTCGACGTCAAGCAGAAACTTTTTCTCCCCGTAAATACATCCGGACTGGAGCAGAGCGGTCCTCCAGAGAGAGTCCACAAACCCGCGGCCCTCAGGAAAGTCGATTAGTTTGTGGATAAGCCAGATACGAGCTTTCTCCGCGTCACGCTTGTTAACAGTTTTATGGATCCTCCACTTGCCGCCAAGCAGCCGCACGCGTGCCTCGAGCATAGCTAGATCCTCTTCTGGACGCTTTGCAACAACGCGAAAGCACCGAGCTTCCTGGCCGTCCTTAGTTCTTGATAGCGCCAGATAGATGTCTAGTGCGTCTGTGTATTCGCGATCTTCGTGGTTTGCCATGTGGTCCTCATTATCTGTTGAAGTAGTCGGGATCAACGTCCCCGTGATCAATCATTTGCTGCTTACGTTTCTCGCGCTCTTCCCAAGACGGCATGTCGCGTAGCCGCGAGATCATGTCAGATGGAAGCGGGCACTTCGGCTGTGAGCCACTGCACCAGTCGTCTAAAGCATTCTTATTTGCCATTCTTACCACCGAACAACTTTTTAAACAAAACCTCGAATATGCTAACGGGAAGCTCCCTCTTAGCCCATTCAGGGCACTCTCCTGGGTAGTCATACCGACGTTTAACGGAGCAATACATAGCTGCTTCCGCCAACCCTGTAGCCGGACCGGGAACTCGGCATGTGTCAAACCTTCCGTCACGATCCATGATGTCAGCTTTTCTGTATTGACACGTCTTGCATTGTGTTTTGATAACGGGTCTGCCAGTGATGATCGCCTCAGGTGTGATTTCAAAGTCGCTCATTTCCTACACCTCCTCAATTGGTAGAAATATGCGTCCCTCAGGACTAGCAGTCACAAACTGCCATGATTTGCCACACGAGCATAAGAATGGAGCATGTCGGTTGGCGTCCATGGCAACATTTATAGGGACACTTTCATGGGAGTAGACTCCAAGCGCACAAGGGCCACTCTTACTTTGTGCCGCCAGCTCTTCCCCGCAATTCGGGCACTTAAACGTTATTGTCTCGTAGCATCCCATTATCATTCCTCCGAAATGTTCAGTTCAATAATCTTCCAATCCTTTAGTTGAGTCGGGACTTGTATTACACGTTCTCTCCAAACCATTCCATCAAGATACTGCTCATACTCTGTGTACGACAACCTCCCACAACTATTTAACCAAGACTCAATGCTAGGTTTTGATTGGTACACTTTTCCTTTTGGACTAAGGTTTCGCTTGTTCGCGTGCGTCGACGGTTTCCAGTACAGCTCAGAAGGAATGTGAAGCACTTTATACAACCTCACTTTATCCTCCTACCGCAGCTCCAGCAGTAGTATCGTCGTACTCCTTTAACGATCTTAAACGAGCGGTGCTTACTGTGAAGCCCGAACAAGCACATAAGCTTACGGATCATGTTGTTCTCTGCGGCTTATACGCGAACAGTGGGCATTTGTTAAACTGGCATTTACTGGGCTCAAAAAGAGTTCCAGCGCACCGTATGCAGTGACTGTGGATGGCGTCCACAAGTTCCGGAGCGTCCTCATAGTCGTCATCATCCTCATCTTCTTCATCGTCCCAGTAGTCGTCCAGAGTCACTTTAACAGCCCCTGTATGTCTACGTGTGGCCTCGTGTGTGCGTCAATGTACGAAACTTCCCACATCCTATACTTCTTCCTACCGCGGCAGAGCTCTCTGGCCTCTTTATACGAGAACTTGTGGGCTTTACGGATATCACAATGGTACCCGTGGCCGTCCTTAACCCACCACAGAAGGCAGTTTCCAACACATCCACGCTCAATGTTCTCGATGTAGTATTGCTTTTTCATTTGAGCAGCTCCAATATTTTTAGGTAGTTCTTATAAGACAGCCCATTATCCGGATCTACCTTGACAAAGTATGGAAGCTGTCCATCTAACATGTCGCTGTCGTCGTCTACAATAGCGTATTGCTCCACTTCTGGGTGGTCCCGAAGCCACATAGCGATCTCCTCGCCACGCGCTGAGGACAGCTTTTCAGGCGTAGAATCCATCATCGGAAGATGCATTGCTACTGCCATGTTCACGTGCCCTGTCGAGCGCCGCCATGTAGAGGATAGGATTATCCTGGCCCCAGTTTTCTCGCATGCAACTCTAATAAGATCTATAGCAACGTGGTCAAACATCTTTAAACCCTGCTTATCTACTTCCCAGGGGTATCCGTCGTACGCTATACACGTTCTACGCGAATTGATTACACCATCTACATCCAGGAAAATGACTTTAGCTAACTGATGTTTCCAGTTGTCGCAGACAAACCCAGCGGAAATCTCTGTAGTTGCTCCTTCCGGCTGTGCAGAGCAGTTTCCACATGTTCCACCGTCAGCGTAGAAGCAATTTTGACATGTTTTACTTTCGGTATTACTCATTTCTTGTATCTCCCGGTCCGCCCGTAGTTGTAGAAATGCCTGCCACTTTTAACCCTCTCCAAAACATTCTGGAACCCATCTTCGAAGTGCTCCGAATACGGGTTAGTTGCAAAGCCAGCCACAGTTTCTTTGCCACACCCAGCACATTTATACAGGTCCGCTGAGTAGATCTTGTAGGGCCCGAAGTCAGCCATTTCGATCACAAAGATCCCGTTTTGCTCGGTACTAAGCTCAAAATTACATTCGGCACACACCATCTTCATTTTTTGCTCCTTTTTAAGTTCATCATTCTTCCGTCAGTTTCCATATGGCATCTTCGGCAAAGCCATTCCCAGTCAGTAAGATCTCTTTTATATTTTCCACTTATGTTTGCGACATCACGAGGTTTTACTTTTTGACAGCATATACACCTACTAGGTTTTTTTAACTTACGTCTCACCCAGGCGTGTAGTGAGGCATAACCAACATCATCACCCCTCCACTGTGGATTTAATTCATTGAGCTTGGATACAGATACTTTATGATTTCGATCCAAGTAGTTTTTAAAGTCTGCTCCACAGCAAATCTTTGAGCAATAGATAGACTTCTTACATCCAGTAAACCTTTTGTGGCAAACCTTGCATACCTTTTTGAATTTGTACGAGTATTTCTTTGAGCACTCTCTGCACTGCCCACGTACTCCAAGTTTTCCGTGCTGCTGTTTGCAGAAACAGCTAAGTTCCAAAATTTTTTTACAACAACAACATTCTTTAGTCTGTGTCATATCAGCCTTTAATGACCCCTAAAGGCTGCAGTTCAACCACGATCTCGACGAGATCTTCCTGGTTCTTCATTACCTGATCAATCGGCTTGTACGCGCCCGCAGCTTCATCAAGGTCCTTTGCTGTCCGGATACCGTGAATGATGCCCTGATCGTCCAGACGCCTCTGCTCTTCCTCAAGGTTTAGGGTGTTCTCAGCCTTGGTACGGCTCATAGTCCTGCCGGCGCCGTGTGAGCAGGACATAAAGCTCTCTTGATTACCTTTACCCTTGACGATGTAGCTCTTGGTGCCCTGAGATCCAGGGATGATGCCGATAGTGTTTTCTCTGGCTAAAGTCGCTCCCTTCCTGTGAACCATAACGTTCTTTCCAAAATGGCTTTCGACAGTGGCGTAGTTGTGAGCAATGTTTATCATTCCGCTCATGTCGATGCTGCCACCAAGAGTGCTGTTAAACACATTTACAATGCGCTCCATCATTAGCTTGCGGTTAGCCAGCGCAAACTCGACACAGTATTGCATTTCAAGTAGGTACTTCTGACCTTCAGTGCTGTCTATAGGAAGAAATGCCAAGTCAGACTCCTTTGGAACTGACGAAAACCACTTTGCAGTCATTTCCTTAGCGAGGTCATTGTAGTGCTTAGCAACCTTAAAGCCAATGTTCCTACTTCCCGAGTGAATCATGATCCAAATAAACCCAGTCTGATCCTTCTGTATTTCGATAAAATGGTTCCCACCGCCGAGCGTCCCAATCTGCTTCAAGGCAGACTGGTACTCCTGCTCAACAATACTTGAGTCGACTAGGAAAGCCTGGCGAATTGATCGCGTTTCAGGCATAAGCTGCTCGTTCTGTTTTTCACCGTGGTGACTAAACCCTACCGGTACAACCGTTCTGATGCCGCCGTGATGCTCCTTCGAGCCTCCAAAGAGCTTCTTAATGACCTCTTTGGTGATCCACTCAGTTGTCCACGGAGTCTTTAGAGCGCACATACCACAGTTTCCTGTTGCAAACACGTTCCCGTTTCTTCTTGCGATAAAAAATCCAGACGGGACTGTAAAGCAATACTTAAACCCGTCTTCACTTTTAGCATACGACATTTTAGTTTTTGGGTACCCGTTCATTCCTATTTTAGTGCTAGTTGATCTAAATACTCGATAGTCTAATTCACTATCTAGCCCGCTTCTCCCAATATCTGTCCGAAGAACACTCCTAAATCCACACGAGGAGAAGACGTATTGAACAAAATCAGCGTCTTCCCGATTCCGAGTAAAGAATACTTGATCTTTCTCGTTACCGTCCCAATGTAGCACTTCATCATTTACTACAAGAAGCTGCTCAAAACTAGCATTCCAAAATTGCTTTAGACCTTTCTCAAGAATAGGAGGAGAAAATCGTATATGAGTTACACCATCATACTTATTGACACTTTGTATATATTTTATATTAGCATCATTCAGTAGCTTTATTGCACGCTTAACTTTCCTATCTTTTTTGACCCTGAGTAGCCCCCGAGTTCTGTCTATGTAGCCGTCGGCACAGAACATTACCATTACTCTTAGCTCGGCGTCTGTAAGACTAACACGTGTTATTAATTCCGGAGTAAATGTTGTTACAAATCTATGCCTGTATCCTGTTTTTGTGGACAAGTGCTTTTGAAGTATTTCAGAAGCCAAGTCTACTTGATACTTAGAGAAGTTGGTCTTCCTATCGTTAAGGAATACTAAACATCTGTGATCTTCACTAACCATTTGGTCAATGCCATATTTTGTTTTAAAATGTATAAATTTTTCGCACGGCACCTTTATGTAGTTCTCAGGCGTAACAAGTCTAGCTGCCCCAGTATCTGGACAGTACTCCATTACTTTTTCATCCTTGTACTCCGAAATTTTCTTCCATCCAAAACCAGTAAGAAACTCTGTATCTTTGTCAACACAACCGATATCCACACCAACCGCGTTAGGAATAACCACACGCTCCGCGGCCAACACGCCACCGATTGGCATGCCATATCCAGAGTGGCAGTCCGGCATGATCGCGATGTGGTGGAACGCGAATGGGAGCTTCGAGAGGTTGCTGATCTGTGACAGAGCAGACTCCTCGATCGATCCCTCCGCAGACCATATGAATGCCGGGACTTTCATTTCTTCATTTTTGAACTTGTACATATGGATTTATTCTCTCTTTTTTGCGGCATTTTGAGTTATAGAAATCAAGATTATTGTAGATATTTCCTACCAGCGTGCACGGCGTGAACTCATATTTACCAAATTTTAAACCTCTTCTGGAATCTATCCCGTCGGCGTACTCATATGATGTCACTACATAAAGCCCCTCGTCACGCGTGCTTGGGTAGCACTGTAAAATGTCTCCTTCATATATTTGTAGTTTCTGATCCCGAAATTTACCATCAATTACTCCAGCGGCTATATTTTTTGTGTCATGAGACAGTCCCTCAAAACTCCAGTCAAACAAACCTGGTAGCTCACCTCTTCTCGGGTGGCAGCGCCGATACATCCATTTAATTGTGCCATCCGGCTGCTGAATTGCTGCTTCGTATCCAACGATTCTATGATTGCTTACAAGCCTATGCAAATACAGATCAGCCATTTTGTGCCTTCTTATTGCAGTAGACGTTCGTTCCCGCAAGTACGCTTTTGAGCATTTCGATCTGCTCCTCCAGCCGTTGTTTAGACCAGTCTTTATAGCTATACCCACAGCAACATGGTGTTTCCCAACAGTGTGCACAGTCAGATAGGCTCATGTTTTGAACTCGTTTTTGATGTTAAACTTCCTGAGATTTCTCTTAAACTCGTTAAGAGCTTTCGGCAGGTAGTGGTTGTTCTGAATGCTCTCGTATAGTCCAGCGTCTCCGGACAGGATCCTATCGCACAGCTCACGGACTTTAAGGCTTATGTACGTCTTAGGGTTGTTGCCAACAGTACGATCGAGCGTAAGAAGCACTCTGTGCATTAAGGCCTGCTGCCTGGCCATAATAAGATCATGCATCGCGTGGTTGACGATCCACTGTATGTCCGATTCAGTAATTGCTGCAATAGCCGCCGTCTCCTCTGGACCAAACTTGGTAGGATCTATGATAGCGACCTTTCGGTCACTCTTGTTCGGCGTTGCGGACGGCCTAAAGAGAATGTGCATGGACTTGAGCTCGAAATTCGCCTTGTATGCGAATATCTTGTTAATGTTTTTGTACACAGTGCTCTTTAAAGATGTCTGCTCGTATACCACCTTACCTTTAAGCAGTGCTCTGTACTGTATGAGCCAGTGCACAGTCTCTTTGATGGGAACACACAGAAAGATAACATCGGAACGCTTAATCCGGTCTGTCACCTCGTCGTGGCTTTCGTTCTTGTCTACACAATAGATATCTAATGCCTTAGGCATGTGCCTTAGAAGCCCTTGCAGTATGAACGACCCTATCTCGCCCTTGTAGCCGACTACTAGTGGCGCCCTGAATGGAAAGTTCTCCATGAATTAAACCGCCTTCCCACGCCTCTCAGCGAGTGAGTACCCGTCTTCATCAGTAAGGTTGAGAATACTGTGACCGGACTTGCGGCGAAGCTGCTGCAGGATGTCGGCCGCAACAGATCCAGGCAAGTGCCCGTTGAGCTCCTGTAAATATACAAACGCGAACACATTTTTGGCGTTGTCGTACCCGAGCCGTCCGCTTATCCAGCCGGCACGATTCGCTAATACTTTATTGGGTATTCTTGCCGCGTATAGCTCTGGAACTGAGTCTCTAAACTCAGAGTCAAGATGGGTCTCCGCGTCCTTGGAGTAGACCATTCTCTTTGACGGCAAGTGGTACCACCAAACTCCGAGGTGCTCTGGCTCTCCAGGAAGTGCCGAGTGAGTTGCAACAATGGCATTCGGAAACACAATCTGGCCTCCGCGTGCCTCGAGAACATTCGTAAGCTTCAACAGATGACTAATTAACTCGTCCATGTAATTTCTCCTTTGTATGAACTGCTGTGACTACACATAACTCTATCATTACGACTTATTATTGTCAATAACTATTTTTGTACTTTAGAGTGCTTCTTGTCGTACAGAACTTCACATATTCCAAGGGCAAATCTCTTGTTCTTGCTTACTGAAAGAACCATGTCGGCCATACAGCAAAAGCACGTTCCGGCAACTGGCTTAGTTGTTGATGTATTCTTCGCTTTTTTGTGCACCATATGTACCTCCTTTTCTAAACTTCGGTTCTAGATACTCAATTACGTACTTAGCGTAGTCATGCAGAACTTCGCGGCCCTCAAACACAAAAACGTCACCTTTCTGTGTAGCCGCGTACAGCTGCTTGAACTTTTTAAAGTTCTCTGTTGTAAATACTATGTTTGGACTCGTCATGCTACTTTCGTCGTTCTCTTCGCGTATTTCTTTCTCGTACCCGCGTCTTCTATCGGGTTCTTCGGGACATACCGAAACCCGCAATCAGTCTTGTTACACTTTCCGCAGTGAGATGTGTTCCCGGGACATGATGGCCCATGGATGAACACGCCAAGCTGCTTTTGAATGGATGTTTCGAGCTTAACGAGCCTGCTCTCCTCTTTCTGGTGCTTCTTGCGCTGAATGTTACTGACAGAGCTCATAAGGCGCTCAAAGTTTGTCCGGTACTGCTGCTTAACACGATCAAGATCTTCAAAAGTGTACTCCACTCTGCCCATTTATTTCTCCTACCATTTTATACGTGTAAGTTCTGTGCACCGTTCATACAGCTGCTGCAAAAACACTCCTTCGTCTTTCGAAAGACTGCGGCACGAAACTACTTTAGCTCGAACTCGCTCGAGCCTGAGTGCCGCGTCAACTTGGATCCTCTTTGCCCCTCTCGATACCCTATCATCCACTTCTTTAAGCATGAACCTGGCTGAAGCGTTATCAATCGGATTAGCCATAATCGGTTATAACTTCCCGTCCTTCATCCACTTCGGCGTATACTCAATGTCATATTTCGACAATACCTCCTTAGCCGCTGCGACCTCCTTGGTGCGCATTTGCCAATTCCTCTTTCCACGCCGTCCGCGCAGGTTAAATTTCGCCTTGTGTACTTCCTGCTTTTGCTCTGCTGTAAGATGCATTGCTATCTCCTGTTTTGTACTAGGTTAAAGTTGTCAGGCCTTTTGGCCATTTCTTCTCGTACTCGCTCCAAAGACACCGGCGTAAACTCCCAGGAATCAACTCCGATATCAAAGCTCTTTCCCTGCCCCTCCAGGTGGCCGTGGCTGTGGCCAAACAAATGGCAGGTATTGTAGTGAGACCGCGGCCACACCCGCATTGCATAATGGCAGAGTGTGAACTCCTCAAACTCTAAAATGCGACCTATTTCAGCGAACCTGCTTTTGTAATCCCAGATCTGCTTGTCATGGCTTCCTACAACCATGTGAATCTTTCCGTTTAGCCGGTCCAGGATCTTGCCGGCATCACCAAAGCAGAAGTCCCCTAAGTGGTACACACTGTCCGTAGGCCGCACCACACCATTCCAGTTAGCGATCATGGCCTCGTTCATCTCCGTAACGTCACTAAAAGGCCTGTCACAGTACTTAATAACGTTCTTGTGGTTGAAGTGGTGATCAGACGTGAAGAATATCATTCTAAGCAGTTCCTTCTTTCCGCAGCAGCGCTTCCTTAGGAAGCAAGCTGACAGAGGAATTGAATAGGCTGTGGACACACTGGCGGGTCACTCCAAAGAGCCTCGCGATGCTGTCCCACGTGTACCCGCGATTCCTGAGGAATATAACCTCTAAGCGGTTGCACTTGGCACGAGTTTTGGTGTGCTGTTTATACCTTTTTGCAGCGAACTTAAACCTTGCTTTCACTGAATTGGCGCATCCATAGTTAATGCCCAGTCTTTCCGCGTTCTCGCTAATGGACTTGGTCTCATCCCAAAGCCTTTGGTAGTTCTTTGCCACCTTCACATTCGTGTACTTAGGAAGCTTATACCTGAGTACAAGATCGCGCAGTGACTTATACTGCTTAACCCCAAGAATCCTCATGTTCTCCTGGAATGTAAGATCTGGATTGTAAAGACACAGCTGACGAATAACGCCCTTCTGCTTCTCACTACCCTGGTACATGGCCGAACTAGGGCCATACTTCCTCATTAACTTCCGAGCTTCCTGTACTAGCATCTGTTTCTCCTTAGCTGATCTCAAATCCGCCACTGGCCGCACAGAACCAAGCGAACTCTTGAACGTTTTCTTCATTGAATGGGTAACTCTTATCTTCGTCGTCGGTAAATCCTGTACCGCTGCATGAGTTGCATCCGTCCTTAACTTCCATGTCGTTCCGTTTGCCAGTCCCCTTGCACAGCCAACATTTCTTCTTCGGAAGGCTTTCTAAGTGTTTTTTGTACGCGTCAGCGTACTTTTTCACTTCACCTGAGTCAATGAGGCTCTGGAGACGGTCTGAGAGCTTACTGGCCTTGCTAGAGACGATTAGATGCCCGTCATTGTAGCTACCGCGCTCCATGTCACGATCGCTTAGGATGTCGCCGCATGTGGTGCACACGTACTTCCAAAGAGGCCGCCACCACCACACGTTGTTCCTGAAGTAGGACCCCTTAGTGTCCTGCTGCCACTTGAAATACGCGTCAGTGCTCTCCTTGTCTTTGAAGTCGAATGTCGGTTTCTCTTTTCCAGGAAGTACTCCGTATAGATCAAATCCCATTTTGTGTTCCTCCAGAGTTAGGCGTGTTTCAAGATAGTAGCGGGCTTCTTGCAAACCATGCTACGCCGCCAAGTATTCCATATGTCTCACGTATACCGTTCCAGATCTCCTGTAGCTCTTTCATACTCCTTGGCCAGCCCCAGTAAGACACAATATGAACGTTTCCGCGCTTGGTCCACCTAGCGTCGTGTATTTCAAGGCTTAGTGATCTTTTTCCTGGTAACTCAGACTGCCTGTATAAGTTCATTACAATTGTTCCGTACCGGACAGGAAGATAGATCCAGGTGGCTGAGTAGTCGAGCTTACCACCAAGCTTGGTGAAGAACCGGATAACCGTACTCTCACTCAACCACCTGGATTTTCCCATTTTATCGCATTCTCTTGTTGAAGTAACCGCCGGTTTCGCTTCCATGCAACCACTTCTCAACGTACACATCTGGATGATCCGGCCTACGCGGGATCACCTGCCGTATAAACATGTGATTCCTGAGGATCAGTGTAACCGTATCAGGAACGCCCCTCTCTCCGGCTGTCTCACGGATCTTGCCGTACCTGCATTGACAACAAAACTCTGCATTCACCCCGTGCCTACACCGCTCTATGCCAAGCTCAAGAACGTTGTTCATTGCCGCTGTCTCCTAGTTTATGTTCGTTACGTTGACAATTGACGCGTTGACACGCCACTTATGGCCAGCGCACTTTGACTCGATCTTCTCGAGAAACTCCACAAGCTTTACTTCGATCGCGTGTATTCCATCCGGAGAAGTCTGCCGGCCGCGCTCGTTGAAAAACTTCTTAACTTTCGGTTTGCTGATGTACGACATTAGAACTCCTTCTGCTTGAACAAAGCTATATGTTTACAAGCGGTTTGTCTGAACAAGAAGCTTGGGCAGGAGCACACATACTTGTAATTCTTCGTCCCATGCACCCGGATTTTAGCCACATCGTAAGACTTTGTCGGATCGGTTTCAGAAGGTACTTTGGTGTACTTTCTCGCTCCGAAACGGTTCACATTCTTGCTGCGCTTAACAACATTGATCTTCATACTTCCCCTCGCATTCTATATTACGGCTGTTTACGGAAAAAATTATGATATTTTTTGAACTATTTTGATAGGCCAAATCGTCTGCGGGGCACCCCCCGATACCCCGCAGACGATTTGGCCTAACTATTAAAACACCATTTCCAGGACCTTGCCGGCAGCCCTGTCGATCTTGATCCTTTCGTCAGTGTAAGTGCACTCCTGAGAGAGCTCAGTGAGGCCATTGGCGATCGCCCACGCTGACCGAGGAGAGCCGTAGCGCTCTTCTTTGACGGCCACATCGTAGGCATCGGCAATGATCTTCTGAGAGAGTGGGGCCTTGGCCTTCACGGCAAACGCGATAACAGCCTCAACAACCGCTTCCTTGCTGGCACCAGGTCCGGCGAACTCAAAAGCACGTGCCTTGCGGATCTGTGCCTCAAGATCAGATACCGAAGAGTTGGCGTAGCTGATCAACTCAGCGCGAATGCTCGAAAACGCCTTGGTGTCGGCATTGCCGATGTGGCGGATGCGGACCTCTTCGACGTTTTTGGCACCCCAAACAATGTGGTTCCCGCACACCGCGTCGTACAGGAACGACATGACACCTACGCTGGCAGCACCAACCTCAGAGTTCCAGAGGAAGAACCCGCGCCCGAGGCCGTGACCGGTACCATCGTTTACCGGATTAGTCTCGTTAACCATGAACACGAACATGTCGTGATCGGAGGCGTAGAGTCCGGCCGGTGCGATCGTGTCACCTTCATTGATGGACAAGCCACCCTTCTGCAGACGGAGAACGTCTGCGCTTGTTGCGATACGGGTACGTTCGTTCTTAACACCGGCAGGACGTGCCGGCGGAACCTGCCACCCCATCGGAACATACCTCTGGAGGCTGCTGATAATGTCCGCGTTCCAAACGCGCTTGTACTTGAGCGAAGTTGCTGCACGAAGAACCAAGCTGCCATTTTTATGGAACATAAGCTTGGCGTAGTTTTCTTCCTCATCAATTGGCTTGGTAAAGCCATGGTTAAGGTTTTGGACTGCGAGGGTTGATGGGAGTGTGCGGAGATAGCTTGCAGGAGCGTTAACCTTCTGACAGACCTGGCCGAACGCCCAGTTCGTAAGCTTGGCTGGTATACGAGCTTTTCCGGAAACAAAGATCTCGCTGCCGTCTGCTTCAAACCGTAGGTCTGAATACTTCACTTGCACTTCTTGCGCGGACTGCTTGTACCCTTCACACGCTTGCTGCATTTCGTTGAGGTCCCAGAAACGTTCATCTGACGGACGTGTTGCCCACTGATTTGACGCTTTGAAGAGCTCCATTGTGTTTCTCCTTTTGGCTACTGTGGGGATTACCCCTACCGTGCCGCTGTACTGCTTTGCCCGGTCAACCTTGACCGTGAGAGGATACTAGCATGGTAAGCCCTTACTGTCAACATATATCGTTAATTATTTCGTATCTGTATCTTGTTGATACATAACGAGTTACAATTACTACAAAAAATAGTTAAAAATATATTCAAATAAAAATAAGAAATATCATAATTTTTTCTTGAAACAGCCGTAATATAGGATGAGGGCACACATGAAAGACGACACCGGATTCAGTTTCAAAGATTTTACAACGCTCGAGAAGATGTTTCCAAACGGCTTCCTTATAATGCACGCGAACTCGGATGGAATGGTGCAGTATGCAAGATTTAATCCACGAAGAATTGAGTGCATTGAACTTTGGGAAAAGTGGATCGTAGAATTTGCCGAAGCACATGGTCCAAACTTCTGGAAAGGGTTTATCAACAAAGACGAAATCCCTGACTTCTTCCCAGATGAGTGGAACAACACAAGTGGCGGACTCGAAGATGTTGATCTACCACCAAACAATGATTAGGAGAACACAATGAACGATGGATTTGTAGCAGCGATGCTTTTTATAGGCGGACTCGTTATTGGGGTGGCTATTATGATGATCGTGTGGAGTACCAATGTAGAAGGAGCCATCAAGACTCGCTTTTTCACTAATCAGTGCAAGCTGTATCACATCACAGAGGTCAGTATCATTCGATGAGAGACACCAGATCAAGTTGTAAAAAACATTGCTGGCATGACACCGTAGAAGTGACCGAGCGTGTGTGTCTCCAGAAAAAAGTTGGGGACTACGGAGTGTGCTCTGGAGGATTTGACGGAAAGATAATCAAGTCGGTTAACACAAAAAGACAGATGTGCTGCCAGTGCTCTCTGGACAGGACCCCTCGTGAGCTATAAGCAGATCTCGGCGGCCATTATCGGTGTTGTGCTGGTGCTCCAGGCGTTTGCGACTAAAGGTGACATTGTTACTTTAGTCCTTGCTGTGGCCATGTGCACGCTCCTAGGAGGCTGCTAATGATAAACCTATCTCCATTTCCATGGCAGAACATGACTGGTGAGACTCTTCGTTGCTACTTGGCCTCCACTGCCCCAGTTGAAGAGATTCACTTCATTATGCCGGAAGGGTGGGAAGACAAAGCTAAATGGATAGGTGTGGATACTAGTGCATGGACAAGAGAGCACTGCGCGGTGTGTATAGCTAAAGCAAGAGCCATCTGGGCCGACGCTATGCTGGCAGAACTATCAAAAAATCTTACCGGGCAGTCTGGATACGACATACAGAGGCTAAAAATTGTTACACAAGTAGGAACAACAACGTACCCGTACAACGGTGGAATACTGAATGAAATGAACGATGCAGTGCTACGAGCAAAAGAGCCTCCGACACTGCACAACCCCGAGCCACCGGATCCTCTAAAAAATACCTCGAATCAAGGATAACATGCCTAAACGGATGAGAAAACAAAAGCAAAAGACAATATCATATAAAGAGTATGCCAAGAAGCTTGAAGAGATCATTGCGATGGGCCGGCCAGTTGCGGATACGCTCATTGACTTGATAGAGGAAGCCAGCAAGTACAAAATAAAGGACAAGACAAAATGAGCCTCGACGTACGTCTAACCAAAGTCATGCCAACAGACGTTTACTCGGCTAACATTACACATAACCTCGGTAAGATGGCTAGAGAGGCTGGTATTTACGAGTGTATGTGGCGCCCTGAAGAGATCGGCATAACTAAAGCATCACAGCTTATAGCCCCACTTGAGACTGGCCTTGAGGGTTTAAAGAAGGATCCTGAGTACTTTAAGAGGTTTGACTCAGGTAACGGCTGGGGGTTGTACGTAAACTTTGTTCCTTTCGTTGAGAAGTACCTTGCTGCTTGCCGGGATAACCCGGATGCAGACGTGTCGGTGTCACGATGACCTTCCGCGAGCGTGTATCAGAAGCTCTTAAGATAAAGAATGCCTTTGATAGGGACAAGAAGCTCCGCCTGATAGTAAACAGGTTCATAGCTAAATCCGGGGTAAACCCTAGGCTCTTTGACGGAACCTTCATTAAGATCTCCAAGAGGAAGCGACACGGAGTCGATCGGAGGCAGTCTTAAATGAAGAAGCTAGGTAAGTGTAAGAAAAAGTACTGCTCTTGCGGACACCGCGAAGAGGCACATTCATTTTGTGAATGCCCAGAGTGCGGCATGGAGCACTGCGAGTACGGATGCCGCTGCGAGCTACGTGACAAGGGAAAAGATCGCAAATGACGAAAGACTCTGATCATTTTTGTGATTTTGAGCCACTAGCTAAGTGCCAGTACGGTGTTCCTTTCAATGGACCTGAGGGGTGGTCTGACTGTGGTGATCCGGCGTGCTACAGGGTTTGGTGGAATGATTACAATAACGACTTCATGTTTGTCTGCAAAGAGCACTTTGACACTATTTTAAAGTCAGAAGAGGAGATCGAGTGTGGTGAAAAGAAAGAAGCTTGAGCGCACAAAACTGTGGCATGAGGCTTACGTTAACAAAGCTAAGCGAATCGTAAAGTTCTGCAACAAATGCGGCGAGTACTGGACTCTCGATGATATATGCTCTAACCCGTGGTGTCCGGAGGAGATGGCATGAAGATATTCGGTCTCAACGTGTTTACGGACGTAGAACTAAGAGACGTTAAACACAAGAGTCACTCCGAAGGATACAGGAGCGGGATCGAGGACGTAAAGGTTCTCCTTGAAAACAAGGAACGGCACGAGTTCTTCTTCAGTCCCGTAACTATAGTCACTGGAAACAAGCTAAAACTTAAGAACGCAGCGTTTCTTGGGGGTGGTACAACTAACTTCGGATGCGACGTCACTATTGAGGGAATGACCATACTTAAAAGTGGAGCTATTTGTACAAAATAATGGAGGTATTATGGCAGAGCCGTTGAAGAGAACAAGCAAGAAGTGGTGTTCATGCGGGTACCGCAACCGTAAGGGTGCCAAGGGGTACCACGAAGACGGAAACCACCACAAGGGTTCCGGCGGAAAGAAGGCATAATGAATTATAAACTAGGAGACAAAGTTAAGAAAGTCGGCGGAGACTACACATTTGAGGGCACGGTAGTGGCTGCTTTTAACAAGATCTCTGGAGTAGAGCGCTTTGTTGTTGAAGATGACCGTGGAGTTTTGCATGTCTACAGCGCCAAAGTACTTGCACGTTTAGAAGGAGCTAAGAGTGAAGATAACATTCAGAAGTGAGATAAGCGACCGTGGTCGGGCCACAGAGTTCATAATACACATTGATGAGCTTGTTCTTGGAGCGGCCTATGAACTCAGAGAGCTTGTTCCTAAGGAGTACGACAGTGATATTCAAGGACGCGTCATAGATTACATGTTCTATGAGGCAAAGCGTCGTGTTAAAGAAGTTATTCTAGCTGGTAGAAAGACTGCCGAGAGCATAAAATGAACGCTGATACAAGCAACAGCTGCCTGCCGTCAAAATCCGTATACACTCAGTATGTGACAATCCACTTCGACGTACGCGAGTATGAGCGTAAAAAGTCGTGCTGGGAGTGGAACCAGAGGTTCAAGTCTAGTCATGAGGACGATCAAACATGAGTTCAGCTAAGTTTAAAACAATGCGGCATATTGAAACTGTACGAAACTACCTAAACACGTGTATTAGGGAGCTTCTAGAACGTCAGGAAACGCATGATCAAACTAAGCTTGAATCTCCGGAGTTTGAGATATTTGAGCTGTACACTAAGAAACTGCGTAAGTGTACCTATGGGTCAGACACCTATAAACAGTATCTCAAGGAGATGGATCCGGCGCTGCAGCACCATTATGCACACGGCAGACATCATCCAGAGCACTTCCCAGGTGGTGTAAGTGACATGACCCTCATTGACGTGCTTGAAATGCTCTGTGACTGGAAGTCGAGCAGTATGCGCCACAACGACGGCAATATATTGAAGAGTATCGAGATCAACACCACGCGGTTCAACATGGAGCCGCAGCTCGTATCTATATTGAAGAACACTGCGAAGTGGCTTGATGATCTGCAGGTCCAGCATAAGGCACAGGAATCGTAATGAAAAAGTACATCTGCTCAACTGAATACTTTCCTAACTGTCGCGTTCATGATGGTGGGTTCACAGGTAGCATACAATTCTTTGAAACTGCTGACGAGCTAAGGGACTGGGTGCTAAAGTGCATGAACGACTCGTCAATACAGGAAATTTACGACCCGGAGGGTGGCGAAGCCGGGCTAATAAAATACGAACTTGATGGCAGTCATCATCGGTGTACCGGCGTCAACCTCTACATTGAAAAAGACTTCTGGAAGGTGGCTGATGACGGTAGTGGAAACAAGCGGTGGGTAAAAGAAGAGCGGGAGGATCCTAAATGAGGTGCTCGTGTGATAGATGGAATACTAACATCAAACACATAGACGACGCGTTCGTCATGTTGGCAACACATGGAGTCAGGTATGCGGGCGAACAGTTTGTGTATTGCCCGTGGTGCGGATGCGTTCTAAATACAAATGGAGAAATAGCGTGACAGTCCTACTTTGGTTCTGGGTTTGGGGTAGACTTAAAACAGAAACATGGCACGGCACACTTATGTGGCTGTTGAGTGGTGTATGGGCCGTCTACTTTGACGTTCGTATTACACAGTGCTTAGGGGCAATCGCCGGAGTTAGCAGATAGCATGCACAGCCTCATGAAACAAGCACGTGCAGCCAGCAAAAACGCGATTGCGCCGCACAGCGGAATACACGTTGGGTGTGCCATTCGCACTGTTTTTAAAAAAGTGTACACCGGATGGAACATCGAAGGCCCATGGATGACGTCAATACACGCGGAAGTCGGAGCAATATCAAGGATGACTGGCCCGTTTTTAGACAGAATTGCTGAGATCGCTGTTTACGCAGAAGGAGTTAACTTTACTCCATGCGGAGCATGCCTAGACTGGATTACTCGCTTTAGCAACAGCAGCACATTGTTGTTCACACACAATGGAAAGAATGCGAGATCATTTGTTGTAAAAGAATTGTACCCAGAATATCCTAAAAGATAGTTGTTGACTTTGAAATCAGTTTCTGCTAGATTTGCTTTGCTTGGGAGGACAGCTTTTTATGCCTAGAATATTAGTCTTGGCCGTTAGTAGGTGTAGAGGCGTCGCTGTCTCTTCCAAGCCACCGAAAGCGGCCATCTTTATTTTAGGGGAGTAACATGACAAACAAGGAATTGATTCTCAGCATCACCGATAGGAACAAGGAGAAACGAATCAACAAGATCCTTGGGCTTATCACAAAAAATTATGAGATCCAGGTAGCAAAATCTACCGACGTGTTCCCTACGTCTAATGACCTAATTAACATCGTCATTCCCGCGAAAGTACAAAAGAATAAACTCTCCATCTTTGCCCACCACGATGTCTTTCCTAACTCGCTTGGGTACAACGACAACTCGACCGGTGTCGCTACACTCTTAAAGCTCCAAGACTCTGTGCCTGACAACGTTGAACTTGTGTTTACAGACGGAGAGGAGCGCGGCGGTCAGGGATGCCGGTACTACCTCGAACACTCATGCCGACCTAAGGAAGCCATCAACGTTGACGTTGTTGGCCTCGGTGAAAAGATCTTCTATGAACAGTACGGAGCCGTTAGTACGTTTCCAATACCGGAGTCGTTTGAGCTCTTTAAGCACATTCCTTTTAGTGACAGCTATATTCTAAACAACTACAGAGTGCCTAACATACTGATCCTTACAGGAAAGCGTAAAGAGTCACTCATACACAACATCTTTGAAGCACAGCATTGCGGAAGAAATGACGGCAAGATTGATCTGATCTCTGAAACCATCATGGACCAGGTCTTTGACAACATTGTACACATGGTGGGAGGACGGTACAAATGAACACTACAACTAAAATTGCAAAATGGACCGGATTTGTACTAATATTTTCATGTCTTATGCTGAACATCTGGGCTCAAGACAGTAACCCGCACGCGGTCAGAGGATGGGGCTGCGCTACGGTAGCCTCTTTTTTACTGGCAATTGGCATATAGGAGTCATACATGAGAAAGAAGTGGGGCTACTACAAGGTTCTTCTGAAAGGAAAGGGATTCTGGGTCAAGCGGCTTGCATTTCAGGACGGCAAATCCACATCAATCCAGACTCACAAGAATCGTGACGAGATCTGGGTAATATTTGTACCGCGTGGAACAAAGCACAGTGTTGGTGGTCACGGGGACGTGTACGAGCTTGCTTTAGGGGAACCAAAAGAGTCAGATATCAAACGTTTTTTGAAAATCTAGGCTTGTCACACCATAGAGCGTTGCTGGGTGGGATCCGGGACAACTTGACCACACCGGCCAATAGGCCGGACTAACAGTAACAACAACTAACTCGGTGGCAATTGATAAACCTGACGACCTCCATGGAGGTTATCGGGCTGAGGTGCTCGGTGGGGTCACCTGCTGAGACAGTGCGCACCACCTCTGGCTTAGTATTTTCAAACTTTTTTAACAACAACCAACAACAAGGGGGAACACAATGTCAGAAGAAGCGAAAACACCAGCACCGGGAGCGTTCATTGCTTCCTTGAAGCGCAACAATAGCAAGATCCGTGAAGACCGGGCAATCGCCATTTCAGAGGACTGCTGTGCAGAAGATGCAACCTTGGAATAGGGTATTTAGGAGACTCCGTGTTAGCTCTCCAAGAAGCAATGCGCTACCTTGAAAACTACGAGAAATAAAAACATAACCAAATGGGGGAGGGAACATGATTAAGGGTCTTGGGTTTACACACGAAACATTCAAGTTTCCGGTTGGAGAAATGCACGTTAAGGTGCACAGTTACACCCCGAACGACGAAGTTGCGATTGAGTTCTACTTCGAGAGGACCGAGGAGCTGGTTGAGCTTATGCTCATTGCCAATGCCCTAAAGCATGCTGGTCTAACCCTTGAACGAATATTTATGCCGTATGTTCCTTTTGGAAGGCAGGATAGGGTCGCTGTATCAGGGGAGTGCTTCTCCTTGGAGGTATTCGCCGGCATTATCAACTCGCTGGGGGTTGTCGTGGAGATCGCTGACCCACACTCGGACGTTTCAACAGCCCTTATCCACAACTGCCTTGTAATACATCAGCATGAGATCTTTGAACCGATGCTTAGGGAGATAGAGCCGTTTAAGTTGATCTGCCCGGATGGCGGTGCCAGGAAGAAGATCAACAAGATCAGCGACCTTCCTTCTATGACCAACCGGATCTTGGGTGTTGTTGAGTGTTCGAAGAAACGGGAGCCGCGGACAGGAGCCATCACCGGAACGGTTGTCTATGCCGACTCATTGGAAGGGGACACCTGTGTAATTGTTGACGATATTTGCGACGGAGGCAAGACTTTCATTGAGATCGCCAAGGTCCTTCGTGAAAAGGGTGCCAAGAAGGTCATTCTCATGGTGTCACATGGCTTTTTCACCAAAGGAATGGAAGTCTTCGACGGCATTATCGACGAGATATACACACTGAAAGGTAAAGTGAAATGAGCGATAAGGAAAAAGACATGAACAGGCAACTTGGGGAGTTTAAGGCCCGTGTTGAAAGTTTGGATATCATCCTAACGCTGAAAGATCAGCTGATAGAAGAAATCGAGGAAGCTCTGGGCATAACGGGGCACTCGAAGGAAGTAACCGGCGAGAATGCCTTGGATGCGATAGCCGACCTCAAGCGTGAGAACGCAGAGTTGGAAGAAAGGCTGAAAGAAAATGATTGGCAGTTTGTTCAAGTCAAAAAATGTATTGAGCGCAAGGATAAGGAAATGGAAGAACTCCGCACTCGTAACGCTGAGTTGGAAAAGATTATGGAGGATGCTTCAAAAGGAGATTATGCGTTTGATTGTGCATTTGAAAAACTGGAGGCTGAAAACAAAGAACTCCAGAACCGCCTGTCCACTCTTGAGAAGGAGGGGAAATGAGCCAAGTCGTTGATCCATATTGCGATGTAAATAGGTGCATCGAACGCCTCCGTAACGAGTTCAAAAAGTACGGTAACCTTGTTATCGGGTTCGACTTCGATGAAACGATCTTTGACTACCACCACCAGGGACACTGCTACACCGCTGTTATGGAGCTGCTCCGCCGATGCAGTAAACTTGGGCTCACAATGTGCTTGTATACTAACGAGTCTAATCCTGACAAGCTTAAGTTTAAGCAGGATTACTGTAGGTACTCGCTTGGGTTTATGCCAAGCTTCACCAATGAGAGTCCGCTGCTTAAAGACGGCGGAAAGCCATTTTTTAGCACCCTGCTTGACGACCGCGCCGGTCTCGGGCAGGCGTATATCGTACTGGAGGCTGTAGTGAACGAAATTGAAAAGGAAAGGATACAAGAAAAATGATTTCACCCATTGTACTCAAGGATTTCTACAAAACAGACCATAGAAGGCAGTACCCGACAGGAACTGAGATCGTGTACTCCAATCTAACGCCTCGCGGGAGCCGTGTGCCTGGGGTCGACCACGTGGTCGTGTTTGGAATCCAGTATTTTGTCAAAGAGTACTTGATTAAGCGGTGGAATGAGGACTTTTTCAACCAACCAAAAGACGAGGTTGTTCGCAAGTACAAACGGCGCCTTGATAATGCTCTTGGAAAAGACTCTGTTCCCATTGAGCACGTTGGGGAGCTTCATGATCTTGGATACCTTCCTATTCTGCTCAAAGCTCTTCCAGAAGGAACTCTGTGTCCGATGCGTATTCCGATCCTAACGATCCGGAACACCCACCCGAAGTTTTTTTGGCTAACAAACTTCATGGAAACAGTCATGTGTAATATCGTGTGGGGCCCAACCACTTCAGCATCTACAGCCTACGCCTACAGAAAGATGCTGGATGGGTACGCGGCAAGGACATCTGACATTCCGGAGTTTGTCAACTGGCAGGGCCATGACTTCTCGATGCGAGGAATATTTGGGATTGAGGGAGCCCTAATGTCTGCTGCTGGCCATCTGCTTAGCTTTACGGGCACGGACACGGTCCCAGCGATCGACTTCCTTGAAGAATATTACGGCGCTGACTCTGACAAGGAGATGGTAGGTGGCAGTGTTCCGGCAACGGAGCACTCGGTCATGTGCCTCGGTGGTCTTCTGTCAGAAGAAGAGACGTTTCGCAGGCTCCTTACTGAGATCTATCCTACTGGCATTGTCTCTGTTGTGTCTGACACATGGGACTACTGGAATGTGATCACGAAGACCCTTCCGGCTCTAAAAGATGTAATTATGAACCGGAACGGTCGGCTTGTGGTTCGCCCCGACAGTGGTGATCCTGTGAAGATCATCTGTGGCGACGCTGTGAGTGATGATCCAGCAGCCAAAGCCGGCACTGTTGAGCTTCTGTGGAACACCTTTGGCGGCTACACAAACGCTAAAGGGTTCAAGCAACTCGACAAGCACATTGGGGTAATCTATGGCGACAGCATCACACTTGAGCGGTGCGAAGCCATTTGTGAAGGTCTTGCACGAAAGGGGTTTGCGTCCACGAACATGGTGTTTGGCATCGGAAGCTACACTTACCAGTTTGTGACACGTGACACCTTCGGGTTTGCCATGAAAGCTACCTGGGGCATCATCAACGGAAAGCCTGTGACTATCTACAAGGACCCGAAAACCGATAGCGGGATCAAGAAGTCCGCCCGCGGGCTCTTGCAGGTTAATCAAGATGCTACAACCGGAGAGCTCACGATGATTGAAGATGTCACGCCAGAACAAGAGGATCTTGGGCTGCTTACAACCGTATTTGAAGATGGCAAAATCGTAACCGAGTACACACTTGCAGACATTCGCAAGCGTCTCGGGTGCATAAAGTAGGGGGCGTTATGATCGAATACAGCTCTGACGAAGCAGCAAAAAAAGTAACTGTGACCGGATGGATGTCTAAAGACGGTCACTTTTGGGGAGACAATGAGCACATGGCCCGCTGGTCCGGATGCACTCACTTGAAGTGCGAGTGTGGAGCAACCATGGAAAAGGGGTGGACAAAGTGCGAGTCCTGCAGAGAGAAATCAAAGCAAGAGAAGTTTGAGAAGTTTAAGGTCATTCAGTGGGACTACAAGACGCCAATCTCCATCTATGACACGGACACCTACTTCTTTGACGAGCAGGACCTGCTTGATTACTGCGACGATGAAGGGTTGGAGCCAGAGGAACTGCAGCTAGTGCTCTGCAAACAGAACCGACGCCGTGTCCTTAACGTGTATGAGTTCCTTGAAGACGATGTTCACGAAGACTGGGACCCATCTGCTGATCTCGAAGCTGCCGTTATCGCCTTCAATGAAGCCGTGGCCAAGGACCCTTACCAGACATGGTTTGCCACGGACACTCGCGTTACGTTAGCACCAAAAGAGAAAGAAGCGGAGAATACATAGTGAGACCCGTATTCAGGGCGGCGTCGTTTGAGGAAGTAGCTAGGAGGCCAAAACCCCCTGAAACTACTTTCGAGTTTGCCGTTGCTGAGTTACGGCGAAGGATGGTAGAAGTCTTGGGAATATCCGCCGAGTATTTTGGAGTGGATTGTGCCGTAACAAATGGCGAACGCAATATAAATGTGTTTGTAAAGCCGGTTTGTCCAGCAGAGTTTATTACAATAACGTGCCAAGTGGCACCAACAACAAACAAGGGGGAATAAAATGAAGGGGTTTTTAATTGGAATGGCAGTGGTTTTAGGGGTGCTTGCTTTTATAGCACTCTGCGTGTTCGGGTTTATCACAGGGAACTACAACTCACTCGTCCAGCAGCGTATTGAGTGCGTTACGCAGTGGGGCCAGGTCGAGACACAGTACCAGCGCCGGTTCGATCTTATTCCGAACCTCGTGAATGCTGCTCGTGGGTATATGGAGCATGAGCAGGTCGTGTTTAAGGCAATAGCAGATGCTCGTAAGAATTACGCCGGATCTAAGGGTGACGACAAGGTTAAGGCCCAGGGTGAGTTGGACGGTGCTATCTCAAGACTGTTAGTGATTATGGAGAATTATCCAAACTTAAAAGCCAATGAGACCGTTCAGGGGCTGATGTATGAGCTTGCAGGCACTGAGAACCGCATCAATGTTGCCCGTCAGCGGTACAACGAGTCCGTACAGATCTACGACACGTCCATTCAGTCATTCCCGGGCAACATCTTCGCCGGCTTCTTCCACTTTGAAGCCAAGACGATGTACACCAGTCAGAAGGGTGCCGAACTGCCCCCCCAAGTTAATTTGGAGGTGGCTAAATGAGCCGGCGAGTTTGGTTAGTACCGATGATGTGTGTTTGGGCTCTCATAGCCTGTGGCTGCGATGTCTCTACTACAGCTGTGGAGAAAGTGCCCACTATCCCGGAAGCTACCGGCTATGTTGTTGACCAACTTGGCTTGTTAGACTCTTCGGCTGTGGATCAGATCACAACATTTTGCAAGTCTGTTGAACCACAACTTCAGGTTGCCGTACTGATCGTGAACTCCACACAGCCGTGGTCGATTGAGCAGTTCGGCATCAAGGTAGCAGAGAAGTGGAAGGTTGGGTTTAAGGGCAAGGATAATGGCGTTATTGTTATCCTGGCTAAGAGTGACCGGAAGATCCGCATCGAAGCCGGCCGCGGAGCCGAAGCGTTCTTGCCTGACGCTAAAGCAGGCAACATCATCCACGATATCATTGCGCCTCATTTTAAGCGGGGCGACTGGAAGGGTGGTATGGTAGCGGGACTTCAAGCAATCAACAAGGAGGTGAGACAATGAAAGAAGTCGGAGACGTAATTGTGTTGGCAGGCAAGTCTGTGACCATTGAATCCTGCACAGGGTGTGGTGCAGAAATGGTAAACGTACAGTACATTCCGGTAACCTCAGTCGAGCTGGACACATTGCGAGAGCTAGAGCTGCGTATGTGCAGCACCGATGACAAAAGAGTATGCCAGGAGTGTGGAGAAGAGCTCGCGTCCAGTCGCAAAAGAAAAGAAGAAGAGGATGAAGAGGAAGACCGTCAAAGAAGAGACGATGACTCCTCAGGTCCTAGCTTTGGCGGAAGCGGCGACGACGATTCCGGAAGTGGCTTTGGTGGATTTGGCGGAGGTGATTTTAGTGGCGGAGGCGCTACGGGCGATTTCTAATGACAAAAGGCGACGCTGATCAAATCTCGATATTGTTTCACACCCATCCTGTAATAGCGTGGGTAATCGCCATCGCCGTGGTCATTGTTGTCTTGTATGTCATTGCAAACTCTGACGATGATGGCATATTTGGTGGTGGCTGTGATGACGGAGACGGCGGTGGTGGGTTTGGAGGTTTTGGTGGTGGTAGTTTCGGAGGCGGTGGTGCATCAGGAGGATTTTAACAGGGGGGTGAAGCATGGTAGGCGCGATGTTTGTTTTACTTCTTGCAATCTTCGGGTATTTTGGATTTCAAGAAGGCATGAAAAAGTGGGAACAGTTTCTTAACGACCGTAGGGAAATACTGAAGAGCCTGGAAGCTGAGGCGCTTAAAGGAGCGGCAAGTAAAACACAAGCTCCGATGAGCAACATACAGTTTACGGCTTTACTTGAAACAAACTGGCTGACATGGGCCAAATCAAAAGGGATCATCAGATAAGGAGGTGGTAGAAGTGTTTAGATTCATCGAGCTGTTCGGAATGTTGATACTGCTGTGGTTTGTAGCGAATTTTGTCCATTATATTGTGTGGACAGCATCTGGATATGAAGGTCCGTCCAATATCCTGTTTGGAATGTCAAGTGGGTGGATAAAAAATGCAAAAGAAATGCAAGAAGAGTCGAAGCAAAGCACCAAACCAGCAACGAAAAAGGGGAATTAAAATGGAAAAAAGTAAACAAGTATTTGGAATAGGGGGAGCCGTCGTAGCATTTATCGTACTGTTTGTGGCATTGCTCACATTCGGCTATGTAAATGTCCATCCTACAGAAGTTGCTGTTGAAGTGAACAAGTTCGCCGGTAAGGTTGTGCCAGAGCCCAGGGGGGTTGGGTACCACTTGTTTAATCATTGGCAGACGGATATGGTGATCTACCAGATATCCGCACGGTCATTCCCACATGACTCCATGAAGTCGGACCAGCACTCTAATGAGTGGAATATGTCACTCAAGACCATTGACGGTCAGGGTATTGACGTTGACATGACGATCATTTACTCGCTCAATGCCAAAGACGTGCCGGCGCTTCACGCGTCAGTAGGTCCTGGGTACGAGGATCAGATTCTGCTTCCGCAGGTCCGGTCAGAGGCTCGTATTGCGATCGGGCAATACACGGCTGAGCAGATGTACGATGGTAAGATCCGTGAACAAATCCAACAGTCCATTAAAACAAAACTTCAAGACGCTCTCAGCAAATATCCTGCCATTAACATTCAGGATGCCTTAATGAGGGATTTCCGGTGGCAGAATGCCCAGTTCCAACAGGCTATTGAGTCCAAGAAGCTGGCCTCACAGCAAGTTGAGGTCAACAAGAACTTGGCTGCTGCTGCGGAACAGAACGCCTTGAAACTTAAAGCGGAAGCCGAGGGGGAGAAGTTCCAAGCGATCCAACAAGCACAGGGTCGTGGGGAGTCTCTTAAAGCGGAAGCCGAGGGCAATGCCGCAGCTATTAAGCTGAAAGCAGATGCCGATAGGTACCGTCTTGAAGCTGAAGCTGCTGGTAACCTTGCTCGGTACAAGGCTGAAGCAGAAGGCAAGAAACTGTCTGCCGAGGCTCTTGGTGGTGGTCAGAATGTCGTGAACCTTGCGTTTGCGGAGAAGCTGTCTCCGACGTTGCAGATTTGGGGTATTCCGGTCGGTAATAACAACACCTCTCTTATGGACGTGTCCGGGGTGTTCGGAAAGATGTTAAGCAAGAAGGAGTAGCAAGAAATGGCTGCTTGGGGGATTCAAGAGGAAACTAGCCGGGGAGAAGTCCTCGTTAACAGCACCTCCACTGGCGTGTTGCTAGTACTGTTCGCCAGTCCCCGAGCAGCCTATTTACTCGCACAGCATAACCAACAACTAACATAAGGAAAAAGAACCATGGTAAAGCACACGAAGAACCACCCACTCGGTCTAACGGCTAAGCAAATCGCGGACCTAGCGGGAATAAGTGTCTCTGAAATCAACTTGGCGGAGAGCTCCGCTGTGTACCCACACAGAGCAAACGGGACGCGATATGTGATCGCCCACAAGCATCACTTTCGCGACAAAGTTATCGACAAGATCGACTTAGACATCAAAAAAGCTAAGGAGATCCTCAGGCACCTTAAAAAGGAAAAAGCTCAGCGGCAGCAGGCTCGTCAAGAAGCGATTACACCAAAAGCATAAATAACAAAAGTTGCGTAGGAGGCAAAGGTGGGTTGTGTCAGCATCAGGGCGTGCCAGAGTAATACGTTGGGTGTTGCGGCTTGGCGTATGAGGGTAGGCACAGGAGTCGGAAATGGTCAGCGGTGATCGCAAACTAGCCCGCGAGAGTATCCGTAGCCCCAATACCCGGTTAGCACGAATAAAACCCCCGGGAAACTGAACCCTCATGTGGTGCTGTGGGTAACAATTTGACAAAGAGTATTCCGGGACGCCGGCGGGTTGAAGCTCGAGGTTACAGGCGCTATTCGCTCATACAGGAATTTAAAGCGAAAAACCTACGTCGAGATACTCTTTAATTTGCGTAGTCGAATAGCGGGAAACCGTGCTATTAGGGGATAAACTCCCTAAAGTGATTGGGCTGTAGGCTTAGAAGTAGCCATCAGCTAAGAAACGTCGCCCGGCCGTTACTCTCAGAGGGGCTAAGTAAAAACGTACCAATCTATACGGCTACAAACTAATGTTGGTGGTGTTTTTAAACTATGCTTGGGGAAAGACCGCAACCAGTGAACCAAGACCACCAATCGTTTGGAGCTGTGGCGTGTTACACGCACAGATAGTGGGGCGAGAGGCCGGTTGTTCAGAATTGACCGGCAGTGGGATGGCCAAAAACCCCGCCTCAGATGAGGAGAAATACCACTTGAGTGGACGGACATGGTGGAAGAACCCGCCGCCCCGTTCGCCGGCTCCAACTAAATAGGAGAAGTAAATGACCCCCCGAAAAACGTGTGTGCATTGCCAAGAGTACCCCTCTTGCAGAAATACCTCGGAAGAACCCTACTACGGAATACTGTCCTGCGGATGTACCACATGTGACTGCCACGCCCCTTCCACTGAGTTCACCTGCACCGAATGCGGAAAAAAGTTTACCATATGGAAACTTCTTTTCAAGCACCTAGACGAACACCGTAAACAACACGAAGAAGACATGTACAACAAGTCGGAGGACCCACGGTACACGTGGGGCATTTAACATGGGCCAATGGGGTGATGATTGGGAAGATGATAACTTTGAGGACTGGGGAGAATACAGCGGCGGGGACGCATATAGCAAAGTAACGTTTATGTCACTTGAGTTTCATTGTTTAAAGCACACAACAAAGAAGGCCTGGCTTGTGAGCTTCTACAGCGCTAAGCCAATGAAAACAGTAACGGTATGGCTTCCAAAGAGCCAATGCATCCTAAGTCCTGAAACATTTATTGTAAAAGTTCCGGCGTGGCTGGCGGATCAGAACAACCTAACAAAGTATGTAAAAAAGCAACCACTATGAGTAATACTCAGCCAAAGATAATGCTGCAGAAGTGCCTGATCTGTAACTACACATGCGCGTACGAGGTACTGTCCAAAGAAGACGAGGATACTATCCGTGCAAGCTGCCTTTCCTGTGGGCATCAGGGAATGTTTACACTACTAGAGGAGGACCACGATGGGCTATCTCGGGATAGATAATCTTTACAAGAACCAGGAAATTCTTATGTTCAAGCGCTGCTACGCTATGGAGAAGATCCACGGAACATCAGCACATATTAGCCTTGACCGGTCCAGGCAGCTTGTGTTTGGACCTATCATTGGTGTTAACGAGGACGCGAGGCGGTACACTGAGGCTGAATGGCAAGAACGCTGGCCTGACAAGATTGAACTGCATTTTTTCTCCGGCGGTGAAAAGCACGAAAACTTTATAAAACTGTTTAACCACCAAGACCTAGAAAACAAGTTTCGAGCCATGAACATCAAGGAGCTCATTGTTTTTGGGGAAGCTTATGGTGGCAAGCAGCAGGGCATGTCTGGCACATACGGCAAAGAGCTTAAGTTTATAGCCTTCGACGTCAAGCTTGGTGGAAACTGGCTTGCTGTGCCTAACGCGGAGTCTGTGTGTGCTCAGCTCGGCATTGAGTTTGTTCATTATGAAGAGGTTGCCACAGATCTTGATGTTTTAAATGCACTTTCCGAGGCAGACTCTGTCCAGGCTGTGCGGAATGGTGTTGGGCCCGGGCATATCCGTGAAGGTGTGGTTTTACGGACTCTTGTTGAGCTCCGGAAGAACAATGGTGAGCGGATAATAGCCAAGCACAAGAATGAGAAGTTCCAGGAGACTGCCAAGAAAAGAGAGGTGTCTAAAGAGCGCCTTGAAGTACTCACAGAGGCACAGGCTATCGCGGACGAGTGGGTCACGCGTCAACGCCTCATGCATGTGCTTGATAGGTTTCCGGATGCTACTATTACAGAAACAGGGGCTATTATAAAAGCAATGGTTGAGGACGTGCTTAAAGAGAGTGTCGGAGAAATTGTTTTTAGTAAAGAAGCCCAAACTGCTATTGGAAAAAAGACCGCACTTATATTCAAAGAGTACATAAAACAAAGCCTGTATGAATAGCAAAAAAATGTTAAAATTTGTATTGACAAAGTTGCAAAAACGTGGTATAATACTCTATAACTTAAAATAGGAGGATTCTATGAGTACTATACCATGCAAAGTGCCAAACTGTGAGAAAGAAGCTGCAAGCAAAAGAAGTGGCCTATGTAACGCGCATTATTTTAGATTGCGTCGCCATGGATCCTATGAGCTACCAATGACCCGGCGAGAAAAACTCATTAAAGAAGGAAAGTCATATTGTCCAAAGTGTCATGAGACAAAACCTCTAGATGAGTTTGGTAAAGACATACACACGGCTTTCGGAGTGGCGTGCTACTGTAAAGGCTGCTCTAACAAGAAGGGAAAAGACAGGTACAAAAATAACAAGAGAAAACACCAAGACTACCATCGAAAAAAAGAATTTGGCGTTACTTCAGAGTGGTACGACACAATGTTTACAAACCAAGACGGAAAGTGTGCTATCTGTAGCAAACTTCAGACTCCTGGAAGGCAGCTGTCGGTGGATCATTGCCATATGTCAAGCCAGGTACGCGGGCTCCTATGTGACAAATGCAATTTCATACTCGGTCAATGTGGTGACAACATTGAGATCCTCGAGTCTGCTATACAGTATCTCAAATGCTACCGGTAGTCATTGGTAAAAGGACTGCTCAGATGTTTCACCAGCGTCTGAAAAGCTCATTAAAAATATCATAATTTTTTCTTGAAACAGCCGTAATATATAGTGTGTGATGCTACAACCCCCTAGAAAGGTGACTAATGGCGAGACCAATCAAAGAAGGACTAGACTATTTTCCTATGGACTGCGACATCGACCAAAAACTCGAGGAGCTAGAAGCAGAGTACGGGCTTGAAGGGTTTGGGCTGTATGTGCGGATACTACAGTGGGCATACAAGGACAGATCTGGTGAGGTTGTTATAAACGATCAGCATAACCCTAAATGGGCCTTGTGGGTACGCCGGACTGGTATTGAAGAGGATAAACTAAAAAGGATGGTCGAATACATGCTGCACATTGGCCTGTTTTCACAGAGTAGGTATGACTCGGATGGCACCCTTACTTCTGGTGGCATACAAAAGCGGATTGGTGAGGTAAACAAGAAGAGAGACAGTAACAGAGCTATTTACGGCGGCAGAAACAATACAGAAACTAGAGTTTCAGCGGGGTTTCAGACACCCGAAACCCTCCAGAAACTAGAAAATGTGGTTTCAGCGGGGTTTCAGACACCCGAAACCCTCCAGAAACTAGGGTTTCAGCAGGGTTTCAGCGGGGTTTCAGACGTCCGAAACCCTGCTGAAACGCCACAAAGTAAAGTAAAGGAAAGGAAAGAAAAGGAAAAGAAAGTAAATTGTTCGCCTGACGGCGAGTACACACCTGTTGAGTCTCCTGACAAGCCACCTAAAGAACGCAAACTTGGGCCTTCTCAAGAGGTACTCGAGCTAATGCAGTACTTCTACAAGTCGTACGAGCACAAGTTTAACCAGAAGTACTTTGCACAGAACTTCAACAACGACAGTAGGATCTTTAAAGACCTACTAGCAGGTGGGCTTGGTCCGACCAAGATACCTGTGCTCATTGATGCATTCTTTGAAGAAGACGAGGACGAGTTTGTTAAGAACAGCACATACACTACAGGGTTATTCAAGTCAGTGATTCATAAATACTTATCTAAAATCAATCCAAACCGCTCGGGCAACCGGGTACTGAAGGTAAAATGAACTGGCTACCATTCTGGCAGAAGTTCCTTACTGACGACGCTGTATTTGCCGAGTTCTGCGGGAAGCTCCCAAAGGACATCTTCGAAAATGCCGTGCAGAGCAACCTGCTTGAGCTAGCCTACCGCTTCGACGACAAGTACTTCAAACGCCCTACGTTCGGCGACATGCTCATGATGCTCGGGGATCTCCCGGACCATGAGAAGGCTAATATTAAGACCTACGAGAAAACCTTAAACGATATCGCGGCCGTAGTAACCGATGTAAGTACAGAAGTCCTGATCGACAAGGTCTACCAAGAGCTTGGCCGGTTCGTATTTGAGCGCAACCTCATCAAGATCGTCAACAAGATCACTCCAGGGAGCGACTACAGGCAGTTGGCTTACCAGTTCATGGAGACGGTTGAGAAGGCACCCAGGAAGCCACTTGGCGATTCGTTTGACAACTCGTTTTTCATGGAGATTGATCAGGCTATAGACCGGCAGAACAGGGACCTAGCTAGGATTACACCGGACAAACTAGTCAAGTACTCTGTACCGGCTTTGAATGAGTGCTTGCTTGGAATATTTCCAGGGGAACTTGTTGTAGTAGGAGCCGAGAGTGGTGTCGGGAAAACTCAATTCGGCGCCGACACAGCACGCATCAATGCGATGGCTGGGAAGAAGACATACTTGATTTGCTTGGAAGGTTCAAAGAATGAGGTTATATCTCGGTTCAAGTACGAGATCATCGCCAGGGAATACTTCTCACCCGAGAACCCCAATAAGGGGATGCCAATGTCCTACCCGCTTTATCTTGCCAATGGGTTGCGAGGGATTGAGCGCTTTGAGGCGATTGCTGAGAAGGAGTTGGCAGCACTTAGGGGTAAGTTGGTCATCTACGGCAAGAACGAGTCAGACCTTCGCATTGATAAGCTACTCCAGCAGCTCGGTAGGATACAGGATGCAGACCTTGTCGTCGTAGACCACTTGCATTACTTCGGAATGGAAGACGACTCGTCCGAGGCTTCTCAGCTCTCTGGGATCATGCGGAAGGTCAAGGACCTAACTCAGGCGCGTGGCATTCCTGTGCTTATGTTCTCCCACCTGCGCCGTAAGGCAAGAGACAAGAAGATGCCTGACAATGATGATTTCCACGGATCGAGCAATATCGCCAAGATCGCGGATACAACACTTCTAATTGTGCGTCAGTACGACGGGGCAAATAAAGACGTTAGCCCGACTATATTTTGTGTCGGGAAGTCTCGAAACGGGTGGGACCCTTTTTACGGATGGCTTGTCGACTTTGACAGGAGTTTAAGGTCCTATAGTGCTCCGTGGGATCTTGTTAAGATACACCCGTGGAAGGACCCTGAGGCCGTAGCATCTGATAACTGGCCAAAGTACATCATAGACATTGTTGGAGTAGAAGCATTAAACAGGGTACGTGAACGGGAAGCACAAGACAGGAGGACTAGGTGAGACTTACGATTGAAGACGCGGATAACGGGTTTGTTTTGCGATACGAGGACGCTGACACTAAGAGCGAGAGGTTTATTGCTGTTGAAGATGACGAGCATGCCTCGGAAGCCAGGAATGGTCGTAAGCTTCTTTGGGCGGTTATGGAGCACTTCGGTATGTTTGGGTCAAAGCACGATGATGAGCGTATTCATGTAGTTATTAAGGATCAAGAGTTAAAGGAGTTTGAGTAAAACCCACACTTTCGGGGGGTTAACACTTGCACCCATAGCTCAATGGTAGAGCAGAGGACTCATAATCCTTTGGTTCCAGGTTCGAGCCCTGGTGGGTGCACTAACATAAAAGGGGGATAAAATGACAGAGGGACAGGTTTATTGGTGGTTGATGTTGGACAATCTTCAGGGGTGGGGTATGGTTGCCACTATGTTATTCGTTTTTTCAGGCATTGGGTTGATCGTAGCAAGTGCGTGCAGCTTTATGTCCTACTCTGACTCTGATAGAAAGACGGCTAAGATGGCTGTTGGCGGGGTACGAAGTGTGTTTGTTCCGGCTTTACTGATAGCGCTTGCACTAAACTTTGTTCCGACGTCAAAGCAGTACGCCATGATCAAGATTTTCCCAAAGATAGCTAATAGCGACATCGCCAAGGAGATGCCGCAGGATGCTAAGGAGATCTACCAGATGGCGAAGGACTACTTGAAGAGCATGGTTAAAGTGGAAGCAGTAAAAAGATGAGTTACGCAGTAACCATGTGCCTCTCAAAAGAGGTGTTCAGTACGGCTGCTGAGGCACAGAAGGTTGTGGACTGGTCAAGGGCATATAAGGACGCTCCAAAACTAAAGATATACAAGTGCCCTCTATGTACCAAGTACCACATATCAAGTGCTTGTAGGAGAAGATAAATCTTGACATATGCGAGAGTACAATAGACAGCGCCGCAAATTGCCGGAGGTAAAAGAGCGCGAAAGACAGTATCAGAGGACTGATAGAGTCAAAGAGTTGAGGAGAAAATACTATAGTTCTCCGGAGTGTAAGGAACTTAGGCGTCAATACCGTAAGTCGCTTAAAGGAGCCGAATCAAAACGAAGAGAAGCTCTTAAGTATAACTATGGTATAGGTTTAGAAGAGTATGATAGGCTGTTTGATAAACAGCGTGGTAGATGTGCTATATGTTTTGAAACATGCCCAGGAAAAAAACGGCTTAGCGTTGATCACAACCATACTACTGGAGCTATCAGGGGCTTACTATGCGCTCGGTGCAACTTTATGCTAGGGTACAGCGGCGACTCTATTTTAGTTTTACACGAAGCGGTACGTTACTTGGAGGCATCTAATGAAAAAGAATAAAAAAGCACTTCCGACGATGAAAAAGAAGAAAAAAGTATCTCCACAGATCCCGGAAGTAATTCCTCGTGGTACTGCTGGTAGGAAGCGGGATTCCATTAACGAGTTCATTGAAGACTTAGGGTACAGTGAAGAGGACAGGATTCTGCTAGCCGACGGGTTTGAGGACGCTTTTGTAGGAATCGCCTGCCAGTTCAATAAGCCTCTGGCGTGTTATGACTACGACGAATGCATTAAGGTCCTTGTGGGAGAGGGTATGACAGAGGAGGATGCGATCGAACATATGTCCTTTAACGTAGAAGGCGGATGGGTTGGTGAGACAACCCCGTTATTTTTAAGGAGGAAGGCGTCAAGATGAAATCAATGGAATACACTGTGTGGCGACCCCACAAGAAGCATAAGACTAGTGTACAGTGCTCATGTCCTGTTAAGGTTCCTGCGGCAATTGAGCCGACGATGTGTGCCAGCTGTTTCAAGCTTTTGCCAAAGAAGAGAAAATGAAAAGCATACTTATGGTTAGTGGATCGAGAGGGTATTGCTGTCCGGAACGCGTGCGCAGCATGGTTCGAAGGTTTTCTGATAAGGAGTGGATCTTGATTCATGGAGATTGTCCAGACTCTCCGGATGGGATTGCAGGTGAAGAGGCGGAGAGGCTAGGTATGGTGGTTGGCAAGTTTCCGTACGTTAGCTCTCTCGGCAGGGCGGGTGGCCATGTGAGAAACAGGGCAATGGTGGATATGGCCGACATGTGTCTATTTTTCTGGGACGGGGAGAGTTCTGGGACCGGAAAGACTATCGAGTATGCCAAGGCTTCTGGAAAGGATCATACTGTATTTAGGACACAGGGGGTTGCTTGATGTGGCAGGACACTCTTAAGAGGCAGTATAAGCACAAGGTCAATAGGGAGCAGATTATTTTAAAAGACTGCCCGTACTGTGGTGGTACAAAGTACAACCTTGAGGTGCATTCAAGTAGGGGTGTGTTCCACTGTTGGGTCTGTGATGCTAAGGGAACGGTAAGGAAGTTTTTTAAGGATCAACACCTTGAGTTTGACGACAGTGACTGGAAGTCTAGTGAAGCAGTTGTTAGTGTAAGCAAGGAAGAACTTAGTCTTGACGGGTTTGTTCCGGTTGACTATGAGAAAAATAAAGAGTACTTGGAGAGTCGTGGTCTTACAGCGAGTGACATAGGTACTTATAATCTTCTTACAGCCACTCAAGGGCGCTATAGGGGTAAGCTCATTATCCCTCTTTATGAGGGAGGTAAAGTAGTTTACTTTGTTTCTCGCCACATGTTTTTCGGAGGTAGATATTTGAACCCGGTCATAGATAAAAAGAAAATACTTCCGTACTTCTTGGGGAGTGTTAACAGACTGCGCTTATATATTGTTGAAGGAGCTTTTGACGCGATTTCAGTTCACAAACTTGGATTTACGGTTACTCCGCTGCTTGGGTCTGGGATTTCTGACGAGCAGGTGGACAAGATTAAGACGATAGGGTTTAAAGAGGTTGTGGTTGCTCTGGACGGGGACATCAAAGACAAAGCTATTGCGATGTATACGCGGTTAAAGGTGGCTGGTGTGCACACGAAGATAGTTTTTTTCCCTGGGAATGATGATCCTAACGAGCTTTATCTGGCTGACAGAGACTACTTGAGGAAGATCCTGACAACTCCTACAGAAGTCAGTATTAAAGACAAGTTTGAGCTTGCCCTGTATGCTAGACGATGATCTTTTAACAGCTGTGATATTCAAGCTGTCATCTGAGGACGACGTAAACAAGTTGGCTCATTTAAACAACATGATCATTCGCCGGATTCAGCTGCTGCAGGTAATGCAGCGGTGTCCCCCGGCAGCACCGCAAGCTAAACAAGAGGAGCCACCAGTTGATAATCCTATTATGCCCAAGTAAGTGTTTTGTTCAGGGAACCAGGGAAGAGCTTATGTGGATAAGGAGTGTGCTCACTTTTGACGTTCCAGGGGCTAAGTACTCGATGGCGTACAAGAGAGGCCAGTGGGACGGTAAGAAACGGATGTTTGACATTAGGACGGGTGTGTTTCCGATAGGGCTGTTGTCCTATGTGCTAAGGTCCGGGAAGCTCCGTAAGATTGACGTTGTGGATAATAGGAAGTTTCCGAAGGTGGACCAGGGACGCCTTGAGCTCAACACAATTGACGTTAATGATCCTGATCGGCATTACCAGCTAAAGGCGATCGACGAGTGCATTGCTAACAAGAACTGCTTAATTGAGGCTGCCACAAACGCTGGGAAGACGGCCATTTTCTCAGGGTTGATAAAGAAGCTTGCTCCGGCGCCAACTCTCGTGTTAACACACAGGTCGGAGCTGTTGAAGCAGACTGTGGAGTATATTGAAAGGTACACGGGACTTAAGTGCGGCTTCATTACGGCGAAAGACATTCTTATAAGACCAGTTACTGTAGCTATGATTACAACTCTTGTTAATAGACTCGGAGCTGACCAGGAGGTTGATGACTATTTTAAAAGTCTCCAGTGCGTTATACAGGACGAGGTTCACCATGCTCAGGCGGCGCAGTTCACTGCTGTACTTGAAGCATGCCCGGCGCCTTACCGCTGGGGCTTCAGTGGCACGGTGCCACCTGCCAACGAATACAACGGAGTTTTGGTGAGGCAGTTTTTGGGAGACGTGGTCTACAAGATCTCAAACGACGAGTTGATAGCGCTTGACGTGTCAGCGAAGCCCAAGATCTTCATGTATGAGATGGACGTCTCAAGCCAGGTTCGCGGCGTTATCGGAATGGCCAAGGCGGAGCTCGAGGCCAAAGACGAGCTCTATTCTGGCCAGCAGCTCATGAAGAAGGTATACGAGATGGTAGTCAAGCTCGGCATCGTGCAGAACAGCGAGCGCAACGGAAAGGCCGTCGAGATCATCAAGAACAACCCAGGTAAGTCAACTTTGATCGTGGTGGACTACCTTGAGCATGGGGAGATTGTTGAGCAGCTACTAAGTAATAACGGGATAAGTTCTGTGTTCATATCAGGAAAAGCTGCCCACAGGGCTCAGGCGTTGTCTGACTTCAAGGCCGGTAAACTACAGATACTTATTAGTACAAACATCATTGACGAGGGAATTGACATCAGCCGGATTGAAGTGTTAATCCTTCTTGCTGGTAAGAAGTCGCGCCGGCAGTTGCTTCAGAGGATAGGTAGGAGTCTTCGCCGTAAGGAGGGAGAAAATGTTGTGTCGGTGTACGATTTTTGCGACCACGGTAATAAATACTTACTTAAGCATTCGAAAGAAAGAATGTCTATATACAAGCAAGAGCAGTTTGAAGTAGAGTTTTGCTAGTTATTGCTAGTTTATTATACGTGTAAAATAGTTCAAAAAATATCATAATTTTTTCCGAAAACAGCCGTAATATAGAGTGAGGTGATGATATGGGCTATTACATTCAGACTCCAGGGCATAACACGGGTAAGGCGCAGAGGATATGCGAAGAGCATCAAGAAGCGTTTATTATCCCGCGACCGACTGTGTTTGCTAAGGTTCCTGATAACATGGGTCTTGTTTGTGTGATCGATAACGGTCTTTTTGACGCTGCCGGATACTGCTATAACTTAAGGGAGTTTTTGGAGTTCAGCAACCCAGATGATACGCGCCCAAAGACGTGGTTGCTCATGGATAAAAAGAAAGCGGAGAAGCTCAGCGGGTATACGCTTAAATGACAGGGTGCAGGCGTCACAAGCTATTTATAGTTGGCCACAGTAATGACGCATACTATGTTTGTTATATGTGTAATAAGAGGTTTTACAAAGATTCTCCTGTATACAAGAGACGTATCAGAAAGTTAAGGAGCGGTTCCAAGTGAAGATGAAATACTGTCCGGTAAAAACATGTAAGCAGCACGGATTTGCGTGGTCCGGCGATAAGTTTTGTAACACGTGTGGAGCAGTTTTGTCGTCTAGGGAGTCTAACAAGTGCCCTGACTGTAACGCGGATCACTTTGAGCACCACAAGTTTTGTCCTAAGTGCGGGTACTCGTTTACTCCAGGAGTGTTATGCAGTCCAAATCAAAAATAGTGGCATTGATTGGGGCGCCAGCGTCCGGTAAGACTACACTGGCCCTCAACCTTGCCACACAGTTGAAGGTCAGGAACAAGAACGCGAAGTACATCCTGGAGTATCCGAGGGACTACATCGAGAAGTATGGGCACCCTGAGCACATATCGGAGCAGATGCTAATATTCTTAACGTGGAACAGGCTTCTAGAAAACGCCATCAGCACACAGTATGACTACATCGTATGTGACAGCCCTGTGTTCGTATCATACGTTTATGGAGTGTTTAAGGCGGATATGAAGTCCCCTAAGGACCGCATGTGGGTTAGGGAGCTCTTAGACATGACTTTGGAGTCCGCACAGACGTATGACAAGGTATTTTACATCAAGCCGGGTAAAAAGTTTCCGATCAAGGATAACCTTAGGCACTCCAATTACGAGATTCAGAAGAGGATTGACGAGAGCATACGCGGCTTCCTGCGCTTATACAAGATTCCGTACGAGGAAGTGGTCAACACGGACTTGAAAAAGTCCACAGATTACATACTTGAAAGGATCTAGCATGTTTACACCGCATATTGAGAAGATAACTAAGGTGCAGTGGAACGGAGAGGGCCAGGTAGACTTTGAGTTTGACAGGTGTAGCTGGAGTGGGGCTAAGCGCAAGGACTTTTGGCATCCGGAGAAGGATTGGGAGAAGATTATAGTTCCAGGGGCATTCATCAGGACCTGGACTGTCCAGGGGAGTACTGTAATCGGGTTTGAGGTGTTCACAGACGACACATTTGAGCATGTGTGGTGTATTGCTAATGACTTTCAGACAAAGGACGAGCGTATGGCCGGTGACAAGGCGTACAATGATTTTATTACAAACGAGGGTAATAAGATCGCGTTACTGATCGACAACGGTAGGTCACTAAAGAAAATTGACTCACTTATTGATGACGGTCATAGTGGTAACACGTACGCGTGTGCACTTGCTCTTGGGATAGCAAAGGCTAAGAACAGGAAGAACGCGGAGAAGATCAGGAAGGCACATAACAAGATCTGGGGAGTTAAAGAGTCAAAGGGTGTGGTTAATCCGGCCGTGTTGACATTGACAGCAAAATAACAAGTTTGGGGCATAGGGAGTTCCTATACACTTTACTATGACAAAGAGATACTCCCCGCCCCAGCAGTATTGCGGCAAAGGCTGTTCCTAACATATCAGACGAGGCCCTTAGGGGCCTCGATACATAGCGAACTACAGCCCGCTGCATAACTTCTGGCATAAGAGGTTCCTAATAAAAATGGGCGCACCCTTCGGGGTGCATAAATACCTCTCGCCAGTAACACAGAGGCATAAACGGTTCCTACAAACTTCTATCTGAGAAAATACCGTTCGCCTCGTCACTAACAGGAGAAACACAATGAAAGCATCGATCCGGTTGTTCAAAGCAGTTCCAGTTTCCGACAGCAGGTTAGCAAGCGCCGTCAGTAAAGAGATTATGACAGCTACAGTACGGCAGGGTTTTATCTTTTCTCCAGTTGTCGCCGGTAACTACACTGAAAAGGAGCTCTTGAAATTGGTCGATGTGGTGTCACGAGAAGTAGGTCTCTCTGGTGACAAGATGAATGCGTCTTTTCATAAGTCGTGGTCTAAGGTCCGTGACGCGAGCCTTGAGCAGCTGTTTCTTGAGCAGGTTGTTCACTACATAACTACTTACGGATTTGAGGCCATGGGTGTGTACAGCCAGGACTCTGTCTACATACCGGCGGAGAAGCTCACTATTCCTAAAGTCAAGCTAGACAAGGTCAGCCTGACTGTAATTAAGGGGTACACAAAGGCTGAGCTAAAAGAAAAGCTTACTACGTTTCTTGGGTCTGGTATCGCTCTTAGCGATGATACAAAGGTTGACGTCATTGACCTCATTACGTTCATCGGGTTCAGCCAGGCGGAGATATTTGCAGTTAAGAATAAGGAAGTACGGGTCGCGCTCTATGACCTCACAAATGTGCTTCCTTCGGACCCGACCGAGTTTTTGCGGTACTTGGTCTACAAGTCCACTAATACGACTATGCTTATCAAGGACAGGATGACCATAGCTGACATCAAGACAAAGGACAACCTTGCCGTATATGGGCTTCTGAAGAGGTACAAGGATAGCTATGGGCTTGAGAAGCTTGCTGAGATCTTTTATCGGTTTAAGCCACTCTTTCTGGCATTCAGGACTAAGCCTGGGCTCAAGATAATCATCAATAAGATCCGGAAGCTCGCTGTGAAGAATCACAAGCCTATGCCTGAGGATTACTTGAACTCAGTAACGGCAAAGATTAAGTCCGGCACGGGGCTTAATACAAAGGTTATGGACGCTGAGCTGTCTAAGGCAAACATCTTCAGAAAAATACGCCTTGCGTATGCACTAAAGTACCGGACCACGGACGCGGAGTCTATCTTGTATAAGGTGCGCAATGGCAAGAGCTTCGCGACGAAGTTCGACTTTCAAGAGCAGGACGTGGCCGATGCAGCTTTGTCCAAGGTTGTCGACTCTATTGCTAACGACATCAAGCCACAGGTCGATGGAAAGAAGATTTACCTGCCTACTGGAGTTCAGTACTCCCTTCCTACGACAGAGAAGCAGTTTACCGGGGACCTTCCATCCGGAACTTCCGTGTTTGTTCCTAAGGATATCATTGTAGGTGTTCACTGGGGTAACGTAGGTAAAAACCGAGTTGATCTGGACTTGTCTTTAATTCGTTGCGACGGTGACAAGATGGGATGGGATGGCTATTACAGGTCAGGAGACAGCGACGTTTTGTTTTCCGGAGACGTTACTGACGCGCCAGGGCCTAATGGAGCGTCTGAGCTGTTTTATGTAAAGAACCAGAAGCAGGCGTCGTATATCGTGATGCTCAACTACTTTAACTGTGACGGTGGGTGGGGTGAGACCGAGTCCGGCCTTGAAGTTCCGTTTACGATTATCGTCGCATCAGAGAAGACAAAGAGCATGGAAAGAAACCACGTGGTTAACCCGAATAATGTGGTATGCACCGCGAAGTCAAAGATCAAGGATAAGCAGAAGATGCTCGGTCTTTTGGTAACGTCTCCAGAAGGAAACAAGTTCTATTTTGCCGAAGGGTACATAGGAAAGTCTATTACGGCGTACGGAGCGGATTACGTGCAGGATGCCAGGAAGTCCATGCTGCACTTCTACTCCAATATGATTAGCCTTAAAGACGTTCTCGTAAAGGCTGGCGCTGTGATTGTCACTACCCCAGGCGTCTCGTTAGAAGACGGGAAGCAGGTTAAAAATGGTCATTGTGACATAGACCTTTCGTACGAGAACATCGCCAAGGATAGTATAGTCAAGATTTTAGTAAAATAGATGCGTGGATAAATCAACCGGAGGTGTTGCGTGCGTCAGGTGACAGAGTGGTGTGAGAACAAGAGAGAGCTTCAGTTTGCTTTTGATCAGATCGAGAAGTACGAGCCCGGTGTTGCTGTGTTTAAGCGGCGCGTAGAAGAGGATGTAGAGCAGTTTTGCGTCTGTAAGGCAACGAAGTGAGTGAACGAAAGCCGTATTCATGCTGCGGCGGAGATCCTACGTGTTGGCTAAACAAGACAGAGCGGTTTATAGACAGCTTGTTTGCTCTGTACAGCACGGATCCTGAGGCGGCTAAGGACAGTCTGTTTTCGTACATGGAGTCAGTAGAGATGGACCGGGATTGGGCCCGGGCAAAACTAAAAGAAGCTATAAATAATATAATACCAAAGAAGGAGGATCGCACGTGAGCGTACGGGAAAAGCTAAAAAATATATTTAGTAAGCCGATATTGAGCACCATTGGGTTGGTTGGGCTTATCTTTTTTGATGTGTGCCTGATTGCCATCTGTTTCATTTGCCATCAGTATTGGTGGGCGTTCTTTTGGATTGGGATCACGGCTCTTGTGGGAATGTTTGAAGGATTGTCTTATTGTGTCACTGGACATACCATTAGTCAATGGTGGTGGATTTGGTCTGAGTCAAGTCCTCAGATGATGTGGTGGAGTCTTGCCGCGGCGTTCTGTTTCTACGCGGCTATGACCTGCCTTCTTCTTCATCTTATTTCACCCATTTTGGCCAAGCTAGCAGGTAACTAGTGGTCAATGTTGCAAAGCTCATATCTGCTAAGAATGAAGACAAAACTAAGCGAGAAGAATGCGCCAAGTGCCCATACTTGTCGCGTATTTTTGTTCCTTCGTACACCTGCAACAATGATTTAGTTGTTGTTGGTGATGCTCCAACAGGGATTGACGCTGTTGAAGGGGTTCCATTTGGCGGTGAGAGCGGAAAGCTGTTCAGAAAGACACTATCACAGGTAGGTTTTAACGTATCACAAGTAACTTTTACGAACGCATGCCGGTGCAACCCGCCAGCGAATGAGCCTCCAAAGAAGAAGGCTCTGAAGCTTTGCACTGGCATGTATCTTTTTAATGAGCTAAAGGATCTAAAGCCGAAGCTTGTTGTGCTTGTCGGAGCAGCAGCTCTGGAGGCGTTTTTTCCCAAAGAACGCATCATGAGTAGGGCCGGTAATTTCATGCAGACTATGGGCATGACTTTTCTTCCTGTTATCGACCCGGCATATTGTATTCGTAATCCAACTTCCCTACCAAGGCTTAGAAAAGATCTTAATACGGCCCACCGGTATCTGCACAACGATCTTGGTTCGGATAACAACTTTATCGTTGTGGACACCGAAGATAAGCTTGCCGCGGCGTATAGCGATCTTGTGTTGGCCTCACCAGAGCTCATTAGTTTTGACGTTGAGACTAATGAGATGCTTGACGTTTTTGACAAGGCGATGAATCTATGGAGTTGCGGATTTGGCCTTGGTGGAGGGAAGTGTTACTCGGTTCCTTTGGACCATCCTGAGAACGTTAACATTGAGTTCCGTGATAAGTGTTGGGATCTAGTGAGGACTGTCATGTCAGGACCGTCTAAGAAGATCGCACACAATGCCGCGTTTGACCTTAAGGTTCTCGTGAAGATGGGGGTTTCCTATAAGAACTTTTACGCTGATACGATGGTTATGGCGTTTTTACTTGACGAGAACAGGCACTCGATAGGCCTTAAGCAGCTGTCAGCAGAGTACCTGGATGGGTGCATGTTCGAGTTTACGAAGGACATGGTAAAGCTGTGCATTTACAACTGTGAAGACTGCAACAACACCATGGGGCTGTTTCGCAAGTTTGAGCCCGAGATCCGGCTTAGCCCGGTAATGTGGAGCCTGTTTGAGACTGTTTTGATGCCGATGATTGAGGTTATTGTTGGTATGGAGCTTGAAGGGGTTCTCATAGACACTGCCGCGAGTACAGCACTTGCTGGAGATATTCACAGAAGGCTCGAGGCCGTGTATGAGGCTATCGCTGACACATACCCTGAGTCAAAAGATGTTAACCTAAGCTCTACTAAGCAGTTACGTGATCTTTTGTTTAAGGTACTGAAATATCCTGTTCTCAAGAAGACAGAGTCTGGATTACTAAGTACCGATAATGAGGTTCTTGAGAACCTGTCAAGGCAGGGGTATAAGCTGGCGACGTATCTAATCAGAATACGTAAGCATGAGAAGATGCTTTCAACCTATGTGGAGAAGCTTCCGGGGCTTATAAAGGACGATGGTAGGCTTCACGGTAATTTCAATATCTGTGGTGCCCGCACAGGACGGCTTTCCAGCTCAGGGCCAAACCTCCAGAACATCCCTAGGGACAAGGCTGTAAAGAAGATGTTTGTGGCCTCTCCCGGATGTATTCTGCTTCAGGCAGATGCCAGTCAGATGGAGCTCAGGGTGGCTTGTTCTGTTGCTCCGGAGCCGACAATGATACAAGCCTACCAGGATGGGCATGATATTCATCGTTTAACGGCCTCTAAGGCCCTCCACGTTGCAGAGAAGGACGTAACCAAGGATCAGCGTCAAATCGCTAAGGGGATCAATTTTGGCTTTGTTTACGGGCAGTCTGCAGAAGGGTTCCAGGTGTACGCAGAGACGAAGTATGGGGTTAAGTTGTCGATTGAAGAGTGTAGGGCTTTTCGTAACGCGTACTTCTCAACGTATACGGGTTTTGAACCCTGGTACGCCAGGACCAGACGTGTTTTGTCAAAATGCGGGTTTGTGGAGTATCCTACAGGAAGGATGCGCCGGTTTCCAGAGGCAAAAGGCGTATTAGCAACCAATGTACCTGATGATATCACTAGGCAGGCCGTAAACAGTCCTGTTCAGGGCAGTAGTTCAGACATGATTTTGTTTACGATGGTAAGGATGCGACGAATCATAGCCAAGTATAAGCTACCCGTCAGGACGATTCTTACGGTCCATGACTCAATAGTGTTTGAGGGCCCCGAGGAGCCTCTTTACGATGTTGCTCATGAGATGAACAGTGTATGTTCCATTGACCTTCCTAGAAGCTTTTCGTGGCTAAAAGTGCCTATGAAGTTTGATTACTCGTTCGGCAAGAACTGGGGCGAACTAGAGGAGGTCAAGGTGAACTAAAATATTTAAAAAAATATCATAATTTTTTACGTAAACAGCCGTAATATAGAGTGAAGGATCAAACAGGGGGTAGCAACAGTGGATTTCAACATGAAGGTCAGAGTCAATGTTGGTGATAAGGTGTTTGACGGGACTCTCAGAGAGGTCATGCAGATAAACGATGCGACTCTCAACGACGAGTTCATTAAGCAGCCCAGCACTTATGCGTACTTTGCGGCTCTCTCCGAATTTGCAGTAGCTGACGTTGAGCAGAAGAAGTTAGCTTTTTCGGTTTTGGAGGCGAACCTTGACGCTCAGAAGAGGCTCGAGCTAAAGGAGACTAAGGTCACTGAGGCTGTTATTAAGTCCGCCATTGTACGAGATAAGAGGTACCAGATGATGGCAGAAGAGCTCATTGAAGCAGAGCGCCAGCTCGGGATCCTCAAGTCTTTTGTTAAGGCGTTGGAGCAACGGAAGGATATGCTGATTCAACTCGGAGCTTCTAAACGCCAGGAGATTAGCTTACATGATTTCGGGATCAATACTGACAAAGTTAGGGCACACAACAATTAAACGGGGGTAATGCAGATGGGCTTAGACATTGTAAAGATGAGAGAGCAGTCAGAAAAGAAGGCCGGTAAGGAGAACAGGTTTGAGCTGCAGGATGGCGACAACAACATTAGGATTCTGCCTCCTTCACTTGAGTACTTCTCCAGCAACATACCGTACTTTGGGTACAAGTACATGATGCACTACCAGCTTGGTGTTGAGGGTAGCAAGACGGCTGAGGTGTGTCCCAAGACTTGGGAGACGGTCACAACCAAGATACGGTGCCCTATCTGTGAGGTCGCCGCAAAGCTTTGGGCGACAAAAGACCCCGAAGACGAGAAGCTAGCCAGGAAGATCAGCAAGAAGACTCGTTATTTGTTTAACGTAGTTGACTTGAACAACAAGGATAAAGGCATCCAGATTATGGAGGCCGGTATTCAGGTCCATACGGATCTTAAGGGGTTTATAGAGAACCCAAAGTGGGGCGACATTCTCGACTTGGACACTGGTAGGGATGTTGTTATTACAAAAGTAAGTGCCAAGCAATCCCAGAGTGGCTACGCAAGCTACAGCGCGGCTCCAGACCCGTCAGTGTCTTCGGCACGTGGATATCTTCCGAAGAACTTTAAGGAGGCGATAGAACTTCTTAAAAACGAGGTTCCAAAAGCTAAATCTTATGAAGAGCTTAAGATTACATTGGAGGGAGGCGAAGGTGCCGTTGATGTTGGTGCTGTACGTGCTGCGGCTGCGGTGGAGAAGCACCCGGCTGATCAGGAAGAGCCAATGAGGAGACACCAAAAGCTTCCTGTTCCAGTGGCTGAGGTGAAGCATGAAGAGCCTTTGAAGACCCACCAAAAGCTTCCTGTTGTCGAATCCGTGGAGAGTACTTCGGACGAAGGAGGAGAAACCCCCGAGTGTTTCGGAGAGCTGTACGGACCAAGGCGCCCTGAGTGCGTTCCGTGCACATTCAAGGCATCGTGCAGGGACAAGTTTTTGAATATGTAGTTTGGTGCTGGCAGTTGGGCGGGGGTAGCTATCCCCGCCCTAACCATTCAATAAACGTAATCAAGGAGATACAATGACACAGGTCGAAGAGCCTTTGAAGAGACATCCGAAGCTGCCGGTGGTCGATAAAGGTGTGAAAGGCATTGATCCGAAGTTCATATCAAGCCTTATTAGCAAAGTAGAGGGGGTCGCGTCAGGCACAGAGTCTAAGGTAGATTTCTGGCTTGACTCCGGAAACTACGCTCTCAACAAAGTAATTTCAGGCGACTACACTAGAGGGCTCCCTTTCGGGCGCGTTATTGAAGTGTTTGGTGACCCTTCCACAGGTAAGTCGCTTCTCATATACCACTGGATTGCCGCTGTTCAGCAGATGGGTGGCATTGCCATTTTGGACGATACCGAAGACGCTTACACGGAGCAGTTTGGGGCCATGCTCGGCATTGACAGCAGTGCGCTCATTCTTCTCAGCTCGCTTACAGTTGAGGAACACTTTGAGAAGGTTTTTCTTGGGTGGAAGGACTCTAACGGAAAGAGCAAGCCGGGGCTCGTGGATCTTATTTGGGAGAAGGATACTGAGTGCCCTATTTTGATCGCTCTGGACAGCCTTGCGCTGTTGTCTACGAGGCACGAGCAGGAGGTGATGCTAGAGAAGCCCGATATGACGAAGGCTAAGCAAATACGGGCAGCTCTAAGGAACTCTGCTAGGTACATGAAGAAGGGCAATATCATGCACGTAGTGGCCAACCACGTTACCACCAAGATTGGTGTAATGTTCGGCAACCCCAAGACAACTCCTGGAGGCTCTGGTATGCCTTTTTCAGCGTCTGTGAGGCTTGAGCTGAACTATTCCGGAAAGATCAAGGATGTGGACAACCCGGACCGTGTTGTCGGCGTAATGTCAACAGCAAAGGGGTCCAAGAACCGCATCGCCATGCCGTTTCAGGAGTCTTGCTTGGATATCTATTTCAATAAGGGTGTGGATCCGTTCAGCGGTCTCTTGGAAAACATGATTACGAATGGGATAGCTAAGGACGGTGAGAAGCGTGGTTACGTCGAGATCGCCGGAGAGCAGGTCCGGAAGAGTGAGTTTAAGGAGTATGTAAAGAAGAACCTGGACAGGCTTAGTTCTCTGTCTACTGTGGCGCCTGTAGTGGAAAAGGTCGAGGAAGAGGAAAAAGATTAAAAATATTTAAAAAGATCCTTGACTTTTTTGGTTTTTATGCTAGCATGACGCAATTCTCATAGCACAACTTTGATCATTCAGCAGCAAAGAAGGGGGGCGAACTCTTTTTAGTTTCTTTAGGACTAGATGTTAGTATATTCTTATTATAGGTTTTTAATTCGCGAGTAGAATAATGTCAATATCGTACCCCCCAGATTACGAAGATACTGACCAGATAGACGGACTCATGCCGGAGTCTGCCGGCAATGCAACAATCCCGCACGTAGATGAAAAAAAGTTCCCGCTAACAAAGCAGTGGCTGCAGCTAATCGTAAGATACTCCTTCGTGTACCACCGATCCGTAATTGACTTTCTCCAAGAGGCCTACATTCTTGAGTGGGATATGAAAAAAAGAGTGTACGAGTCGCTAGCTCACAAGCAGAACAGTTTTAAAAGGTCTCTATATGCTCTCCTTTATCGCAAGCGGAACGATTGGGAAGGTATTTTGGAATATTCCTCTGTTGATAAAGATGGAAAGAAATCTGAATACGGGTTTACGTCCGGAAAAAGCTATATCGTTACCGAGACTGAGGACGAGATGGCTGAAAGACGCGAGCATGGGAGGCTATTAAAAACAAAGCCGTCCAAGGACGCACCCATTCGACGTAAGAAGACCTACCAATCTGACACGATCAGCCTTGACGTTGACCTCGTGGATTCGCTTATTCAGATGCGCCCCTTTGATGAGGTGTACTATCAGGATCTAGTGGCACATACAGCTATTCTGTTGGCTCAGAAGAGCTCCCTGGCAAGGCAAATGTTTTTGGACAGGGTGAACTTGAAGCTCCAGTGGAACGAACTGAGGAATGAAGCACATTACAAGGAAGTAGCACATTACAGTTTTTATAACGCCGTTAAATTCATAAAGAGAGTAGTCAGGAAAGAAATGTACTGTTTCGCCTGACGATTCCGGAGGACGCTGTGCGTTTTGGTCTTGTATCGGACACCCATTTTCAGAATTGGCAAGCGTTCGGCCAATGTCACGAGAACAGGATCTCAAAGAGACTCTTAAAGCAGCGGGATAATTTTCTTCAGGCAGTATCTGTTTTTAAGAGAGAGCGGGTCGATTGTATTATTCATGGTGGCGACTGGGGGCATTCAGTCGGCACTATTAGTAACGAGGTTCTCAACCTAAGCAAGGACCTTCTTGGAAGTTTTGAAACACCGATACTCTTTGTCTGCGGCAATCACGACACACCTATAAGAACTGCACCAAAAGATCACCACCTGCTCACGAACATACTTGAAGGGTTCCGGGCAACATTTCCACTCGACTTCCCTAATGCAGAATGTCTCGGTAAGGGAAAGCTGTGTCTGATCAATTTTCAGGACGAGATCGATTACGAGAAGGTCAAGGGGTATGATCTAGTTGTTGTTCATAAGACTCCAGTCGGCGCTCAGTTGGGTAATTACACCTTTGGCGAGGGAACTAACTGGCGCCGGCTGGCCTCCCAAAATAAATTTGTAGCGTTTGGGCATATCCACCAAATGCAGAAGCTAAGCGAGAACTGCTTCATCATTGGAGCTCCGATGCCATTTACATTCGGAGATGACGGGCGCCGCGGGGTATGGACGGTCGACACGGACGAGGGCACCTGCACCTTCCACAAGCTTGATTACCCAGAGTTCATCACTGTCAACAGCCCTGAAGACATTAAGGATGATGGGAACTACTACAAGTTGTTCGGAACCAGACTAAAGATAGAAAACGAGAACGTGATATCTGTGGTTACTCCAGACACATTCAAGGAGCGGATCAAGGCGCAGGACTTTCATGGGATAGTGCACGAGTGGATAGAGCTCAACGGAAAAGACGACACATATTTTGATCTTGTTAAGGACATCTTGGATGAGAAGATGTCGTTTGTGAAGAGCTTTTACAAGGGAAGGCTGGCTAAGGTTTCCATTCAAGATTTTTTGTCCATTCAGTCCGCGGAGTACAAGGTTCCGGAGAGTGGCTTCACGCTCATTACTGGAGAGTCGGATGGGTTTAGCAGTAATGGGAGTGGCAAGAGCTCCATAATAGGCGAGTCAATATGCTGGGCCCTATTTGGGGAGACCACAAAGGGACTTACTGGAGATGATGTTATACGAAATGGTCAGAACGACTGCTCTGTTGAACTTCTTCTTGACGCTGGAGGTTCAAATGTGATCGTTAAGAGAAGTCGCAAGAGCGGTTTGTCAGTCATGGTTATCGAGAATGGTCAGGCGAAGCTCCCTACCGAGGGGATGCTCCAGAAGCAGGCTCAGGAGCTACTGGAGGGCATTCTTGGGTTCGATAAGAGCGTGTTCCTGTCGTCAGTATACTTTAGCCAGGAAAATCTCCTTATGATGGCTAAGATGTCTGACACCGAGAAGACGAGCATGATAACGGACCTTCTTGGGTTTGATCAGTATGACGACTTGCAGGAGCTGGTTCTTCAGAAGACGACCAAGATAAGCGGGGACATATTAAAGGACGAGCGGGCTAAGACTGAGTCCGAGAAGGACCTTGCCGTAGCCCGGGCAGTTCTTGATGGGGTTCTGAGGGCTATCGAAGAAAAGGCGCACAAAGTTAAGGAGTGCCTGGCAGCGATAGATACACACAAAGACGGGATCGCTGAGCTTAAGTCTAACGGGGTTGTCAAGCTTTCCTTTGAGAAGGTTGATTACGACTCAAAGATACGAGAGACAGAGGAGGCTAAGGAAACTATCCACAAGAAGCTTGAGGCTATCCGTGAGACGGTTGACTTAGTTCATAAGGAGCAGGGGGACTGCTCTGCTAAAATGGTTGTTTTGAAGGTGGAGCTCGACTCTTTGAAAGCGTCTAGGAAGAAGATTGAGAGCGAGATAAACGTTCTCAGAGGGGCACAGGTAGGTGTCCGCTGTGACAAGTGCGGATCCACAGTGTCAGAGGACAGCGTGGACTCTTTTATCAATGACAAGGAGTCCGATCTTGTTCAGATCGATGCTGACAGGACTGTTATTGAGGCGGAGTTAAAGGGTAAGGAAGCTGCTTTAAAAGATGTAATGCTTAGGCTAGTTCAGCTTGACGCAAAGGAGGACGGCTTCAAGGCGCAGGAGTCTGAGATCGGTCCAGAGCTGTCCAGGCTTAACCGCCTAAAGACAGAGCAGCTGTCGAAGCAGCACGAGCTCGAGATGGCACAAGAACGTATGCGTGGTGAAATTGAGCGACATAAGTCATTTATAGACGAGTATTCGGTACGCGCTGACGGTATCCGCAAGGAGAAGCATGGGCTTACAGTAGACAGGGACGATAAAGAAGAGGCCATCAAAATACTTGAAGAAGTTATGGGCAGATTCAGTACGCGTATCAGACAGTCCGAGGAGAAGATCGAGAAGCTTTCTTTCTGGAAGACAGCCTTCTCACCAAAGGGCATCCGGTCGGTTCTTCTGGACAGGTTCTGCAATGATATTAATGCGACTATTAACGGGTATTTGTCTACGGTGAGTGGCGGGACCATGAGCATCATGATGACTCCGACTAAGACCACTAAGGCCGGTGAGGAGCGTAACAAGATCGGGATGCTTATTCGTCTTAATGGCAACGAGACTAAGTATGAGGCGTTGTCAGGCGGAGAGAAGAGACGCGTTGATGTATCGCTGTGTTTTGGCCTAAATAAGTTCGTGTCAGAGAAGTACCAGGTACCATCTGGTATACTTGGAATTGTTATTCTTGATGAGGTGTTTTCGTTTTTGGACAGATCAGGCGAGGAGTCTGTGGCGGATCTACTCTACAGCGAGGGTAAGAGCCGCAATGTGTTTGTAATAGATCATGCGCTTAATCTTAGTAGCTATGCCGATCAGGTGTGGGTGGTCAAGAAGGAACATGGCATTAGCACGCTGAACGTCAGGAGAGATTCATGACCATTATCGGGATCGACAATGGAATTTCTGGACAAATTGGTGCTGTGTACGATAACGGCGAGGCACACTTGTGTCGCACTCCTACTATGAAGCTCCTGCACTATACAAAGCAGAAGCAGTATTTTACACGAATTGACACGCCGGCTCTTGAGGCTGCTTTTACGAAGATACTTGACTATGCTTTGTCTGTGAACAAGGTTCTTTTGCCGGCTTTTGTGCTTCTGGAGCGGCCCATGGTGAACCCAACACGGTTTAAGGCCACTGAGTCCGCTGTTCGGTCGTATGAGGCCACTCTGATTGTTATTGAGCGTCTTAAGATTGGGTATCGTGTCGTTGATAGTAAGGAGTGGCAGAAGAAGATGCTTCCGGAAGGGCTCAAGGGCCCGGAGCTCAAGAAGGCTTCTTTAGCTGTGGGAAAGCGGACGTTTCCGAAGATTGACTTTACGGGGTTCGATGACGCAGATGGGCTTCTACTGGCCGAGTATGGTAGAAGGTTTGGTGGTGCTCAATGGCTAAAATGAGTCACAAGCCGTTTGTTACACAGCTTAGAGAGTGCGCGGATAACGGAACCCGTAAGGAGATAAGTAATGTTTACGGGACGTACCCAGAAACTATTTTGCTGTGTACAAAGTATCTAGAGATCTGCAGCAGTAATGTTTGCCGAAAAGATCGGAGGGTAAAGTGAGCTACAAGAAGGATTTGACGATGCGAATAGTTAGGACTAAGCATATCATTGAATTTTATAACAATACGCGTGCTATGGACTTGATGGCTGATTTGGCTAACGTTCCAAAGGAAGCACGTTTGGTTGAAGTGTGTGAGGCGTGCAATGATGGCGAGGTTATTATTAAGGGTGCCAGTCGTCCGCATAGCCCCCACAAGCTTGTATTTGAACTTGAGGAGGAGCAGAAATGAGCACACAAGTTGATTTTGGGTTCTGGGTGTCAATAGTCTCGGACAAGATGGTGGATGGTTGGGTCAAGAAGAAGTACATACCCAGTAGGGATGTTTTGCTGTTCAGCGAGAACGGGGACGACGGGGAGTTTAAGCACGGTGATATTATTCACAGGCTCTCAATGCGGGATAACGACGGGAAAGTTTTGCAGGGTGTTGATGATGCTGGAGAGGAGTACTACCTGTCAGAGTGGGTCAGGTCAGAGGATAAGTCTAACGAGCTTAAGGCGCTCGGGTACAAGTCAGACGACTACGAGCGTCTGGTGATTGACAGCAAAATTTATAACAGGATGCGTGGGCAGGTTGGTAAGTGGTATGACAAGATCTTTGATGATGTAGAGAAGTGGCTTCGTAAAAGTGGGCTTATGCACATCTCTAAGGGAAGCATTAAGACAGGGTTTTGTGTGGAGAGTAACCCTGATCATGAGGTCGTTAAGAACTGGGGCGCCCCACTGGCTAAGAAGGAGAACAAGGTTATTCAGATGAAGGAAAAGTTTGGGCGCATTGTGGTGTATTTTATGGGCCTTACGGAGGAAGAACGGGAAAAGGTTGATAAGTTCGCCTTAGATGTTGAAGCTAAGTATGACTGCACCTGTGATTTCATATGAACGACTGTGCTGCTGGTCATTACATAACCAACGTGGTGGTTACGAGAAACCCGTTGGTATGTTCAGGAGGGTTTGGGCAGCCGCGGTGCATCTACTATCAAATATGCCTTTACCAGAATGGATACAAGCTCAGTAAGAACGGCCGCAGGATAAGGGTTAAGCGAAAGGACTAGTTATGTGGATCGTTACTCTTGACGACAGCACTAATGATGAGCAGGTAGAGGTTATTGCGAGTGATCTCGCGGAGCTTCAGCATATACTCGATTACATTAAGGTTAAGGAAGACAGGTTTGACCTGCTGAACGTTGAGCAGAGATGGCTGCTTCTTGGTTTTGACGGCTTAAGGGATATGGCCGGTGAATATATCCCAGACAAAATATAACGGAGGTTAGAAAATGAAAGTGAAACTAGGAACAATTAAGGGGGCGCAGTCTGGATTTATCGCCATTATGCAAGCACAGATGCCCATTAAGTTGGCGTATGCGGTTAGTAGGAACTTGAAGAAGATCGCCTCAGAGATGGAAGACGTGGAAAAGGTCAGAATGGATCTTATCCGCAAGTATGGTGCTCCTGACGAGAAGAGCGGTGGTATGCAGGTTACGAAAGAAAACATGGAAGTGTTCGAGAAGGAGTATGGAGACGTTCTTGCAAACGAGGTTGAGCTCGATCTGTGGAAGCTCCCGTTAAGCAAGCTCTCTGACGCTGGCGTTCGTCTTACACCCACTCAGATCGTTACTATGGAAGATTTCATTGAGGATGATCTTCCGCCAGATGCCTCTCCAGCTCTCATTGACGATCCGTTGAAGAGATATCCGAAACTTCCAGAAGAAACTCCAGGTAAGTAGCCCCATGATAGTTCAGGATCGCGAGAAGCTTACAATACCATGTAGGGAGACCACTATTGAAGAGTGTAAGTCTCTTGACGTGTTTTCAAAGCTATCTAGCGAACTAGCGGAGAGCCCTGTTCCAGGAGTAGGGCTCTCCGCGAATCAAATCGGATTGGACGTTAGGGCTTGTGTTGTGAAACTGGAGCTCGGCTTATTTGTCAACATGGTCAATCCGAAGATAGAGGCAACCCATTTTCCGACTGTTAGTGAAAACGAAGGTTGCTTGAGCTTCCCCGGAGTCCGTTTGAGCACGGACCGGTACATGCAAGTCACATGTTCGTGGCTTGACTTTGATAGTGGTGAGAGCCGTCGTGCAATCTTTTACGGCATGGAGGCTTTTATACTACAGCACGAATGTGACCATCTTGACGGGGTGACACTCTTTGACAGAGCTTCGAAGCCTGCTTACAAGGTTGGACGTAATGATCTTTGTCCATGTGGTTCTGGTAAAAAACACAAAAAGTGCTGCCTAAAATAAGGGAGACGGCAGTATGGCTAAAGAATGGGGAACACAGGACTTAGAGCAGTTGGACCGGTTGATTAGGGATGGGCACAACGACTCCTCCATAGCAAGGATTATGGGCAGGACAATAGGATCAGTTGAGCATCAGACACGTGGTACTAGACCGAAGTGTCAGAGAGAGTGTAAGAGCCAGGAGTCATATCAAGGCATGAACGAGGAAGAGTCTAGTTTTATTGACAAGATGAACGAGCATCTGAAGTCTCTTAAGTCATATAAGCTTAAGAGAAAGGATAGGAAGCCGCCTAAAAATGGTGACACGTTGGTAGTACACCTAACGGACTTTCACGCTGGAAAAATAGTCAAGGACCAGGATGGTACAATATACGACGAAAATATTTTTCGTAACAGGATCGAGCACCTCTGTTTGAATATCCTCAAGATACTTGATAACAATATCAGTAAGGGAGTTCCGATCACTGACGTTGTTATTATAGCGACCGGGGATCTAACTAATGGCGAAGACATTTACGCCACCCAGGCTTACGAGCAAGAGATGCCGCCTCCAAAGCAGGTAATGCTTTGTGTGGATGTGCTCATACAGCTGATGCTTGCATTTGTGGACAGGAAGCTCCCGGTTAGCTTCTACGGTGTTCGTGGGAACCACGGTAGGACCGGCAAGGAGACTGATCCCACCTCAAACTGGGACATAATGATCTACAAGATCTTGGATTTCTGGGTTGAAACACAAAAGCTGTCGAATAAGGTTATAGTAGATTATGCAGAAAACACCGAGGCTCTTAACTTCAAGATCCGCGGGCACAACTACCTAGCAATGCACAGGGCCCCGGAGCAGGGTGGGACACCTTCCGGACGCGTTAAGTTTAACGCGTGGGCGCGGGCCAACGAAGCAAAGGCAGTTGTCTACGGTCATTTTCATCACTTCTCGGTAGATGACGTTGATGGTGTCAGAGTATTTCGTGGAGGGTCTACTGTAGGGGGGGACGGACTTTCAGAGTCCATGGCTAAGTACTCAGAGCCCACTCAGTGTGTCTGGGGGGTTACAGATGACCGCATAATGACTTTCTTTTACGCGATCGACTTGAATGGGTTGAAGGAAAAATAGTATGACTAGCCTTGAACTTGCCAAAGAGCGGATTATGAAGGACTTGTGCCCGCTTTGTGGCAAGTTCATTGCTGGTCACAGTGTAATGGTAGTGGATCCAAATCTTGGTAACATTTTTATTTGCAGACACCACCTAGAGGGAGAGAAGCAAAATGAAATGTAACGTGTGTGGTCTTGAGCCCGACGGCATTATGATCGAAAAAGTTAAGCAGTACGGAGTTCCGTTTAAGTGCAGTGCCTGTGGGATGTTGACGTTCCCGATCCAGGCTGTGAATGGGGTAATAATGGTGTGGCCAAAGCCTGTTCCGGAGACTCACGGATTGATTCATATCCCCGAGAATTTGCGGCCTACGTTTAAGGACACTGTTTGTATGGTTATGTCCACTGGAGGAGGCTGCATAGAGCAGAGGACTAAGAAGTTTGTTAAGACCAAGGTTGCCCCCGGAGACATTTTGTCTTACGACAAGAACGTTCCATGGCAGCTTGAGGTAGCGGACTCGTCCGGTAAGAAACATACAGTGGACATGATGAACGTGCTTGATGTTCTGGCTACAATAAAGGAATAGATGAAAAAGATTGTAAACCTTACTTCAGGGGAGATAGAGGATATGAAGGATCGCGCCTATCGCAGGGACCAGGATAAGCGGGTAATAACGAAGCGTTTAAAATTGGTTAAACAACGCGACAATAAGCTCAGAGACAGCTCGGGTAAGACCTACTACGAGCAGATAGCGGCAGAGCCCGGAAGACTGCGTAAGCATCATCCTTACGACTGCGGAAATCCGCGATGCGGGCTCTGCCACTCTGAAAAACTGTCAGGTAAGCCTAAGATAGTGGACGTAAAACAGGCAATGCACGGAGAGCTGGACGAAGAGGACTACCTTGATGATGAGTGATGGTGCTGAGCCGGTGTTTAAAGCAGCTAGCCCTGAGGAAGTGGCACGTAGGCCAAAGCCTCCCGATCCGTATCTGGGCGTTAAGACTAGCGAGGAGTGGGACGCTATCCACGCGGAATGGAAAAGGAAGCACCCTATTCTCGCGTGGCTTAAGACTAATGTCTACTATCCGTCCTGTAGGTTCTGGCGTTGGTTTAGTGACGTTCCTTTCCAGATCAAGTACTTCATCCAACGTGGCATCAGGGGATGGTCGAACCAGGATGCTTGGGGGGCTTACTACCACATATCGTCCGTGACGCTCGGGATGCTCAAGTGGCTAAAGATCAACAAGCATGGTGTTCCATGCGGATGCATAAATGACGCGGAGCCGTTTGAAGTCGGCCAGAAGCGTTGGGACGATATCATGGACAAGATGATCTACTCATTCCAGTGTCTTGTCGATGCCGAGAATGGTAAGTCTGAATTTTGGACGCCCCATCCAGATGCTCCAGAGGTCCACTTGCTTGAGTATGGGGATAATCCGTGGTCGCAGAAGTATCCGGAGGTCCACTTGATGAACAAGGAAGAGGACGACAAGTACAACGAAGGGATGCAGCTATTTATAAAATATTACCAAAGTCTTTGGGACTAACCAAACAAGGGAGGAAGAAGTAATGAACCTAATACCGTTACGCGACAATGTAGTAATCAAGATGGACAAGGCGGAAGAGACATCCGCCGGAGGCATATTCATGCCTGAGACTACAAGAGAAAAGCCGTCAGAAGGTGATGTGCTTGCAGTTGGTCCGGGTGTTGATATGGAAGACGGTAGTGTTAAGCCGGTTGTGGTGAATGTTGGTGACAAGGTTTTGTTCAGTAAGTATTACACTCCTGTGGCTGTTAAGGGCATGGACAGCGTTGTTATCATGGGCGAGAACAACATTATTGCAATACGGAAACAGAATGAAAATCTCTAAAGAAGTTGAGGAAATGCTCAAGACTGAGGAGGGAAGGCAGAAGCTTACAGCACTCAAGCTTTGTGAGATCGCTGAGCTTTTGAAGAACCAAAGGATATCAATAACGCAGACTCAAAGTAACAAATCACCAAGTATGTGGGAAGCCCTATTCGGGCATAAAGCCAACGAGTGGTAATAACTCGTAAATATAACAAATAAAAGGAGATACAGGAATATGTCAAAGCAATTGCTTTTTAAGGAGGAAGGTCGTAGGAAGATTTTGAGGGGGGTTGAGCAGCTGGCAGCAGCAGTGAAGGTGACACTTGGTCCCAAGGGCCGTAATGTGGTGCTTGCACGCAAGTACGGATCACCACTTATCACTAAGGACGGTGTGTCAGTGGCCCGCGAGATAATTCTTGAAGATGCTTTCGAGAATGCTGGAGCCCAGATGGTTAAAGAAGTCGCAGAAAAGACTTCAAGTGTGGCCGGGGACGGGACTACAACGGCTACTCTGTTGACCGAGATCATCTATCGTGAGGGTCTCAAGAGCGTTACCGCTGGATCCAACCCGATGGCTCTTAAGCGTGGAATCGAGAAGGCTGTGGAGAAGGTTGTTGAAGCACTCAAGAACCTGTCTATCCCGGTTAAGAGTAAGAAAGAAGTGGCTCAGGTTGCTTCAATTGCTTCTAACTGTGATGTGACTATCGGGAACCTTATTGCCGATGCTATGGAGAAGGTCGGTCGTGATGGCATTATCACAGTTGAAGAAGCAAAGACAACTGACACAAACCTCGACGTAGTAGAGGGCATGCAGTTTGTTAACGGGTATCTGTCACCGTATTTTGTGACTGATAACGACCGTATGGAGGCAATACTTGAGGACGCTTATGTTCTCGTGTATGACAAGAAGCTTAACGCACTCAAGCCAATGCTTCCGTTGCTTGAGAAGGTTGCTCAGGCAAGGCGGCCGCTTCTCGTGGTGGCTGAGGATGTTGAGGGAGAGGCTCTTGTTGCATTTGCGGTAAACAAGCTCAAAGGGATTCTTCCGGCGTGTTGTGTTAAGTCTCCTGGGTTTGGAAGCCGCAAGAAGGAGATCCTTGAGGATATTGCTATCATCACAGGTGGCAAGGTCATCTCTGATGAGACGGGAGTAACACTTGAGAACGTTACTCTTGCTGATCTTGGCCAAGCAAAGAAGATCAAGGTGACCAAGGACATCACCATGATCGTTGAGGGTTTTGGCACAAAGGAGACCATTGACGCTCGTGTTGCTCGTATCAAGACCCAGATTGAGACATCCACTAACGATTACGACAGGGATCAGAACAAGGAACGTCTTGCTAAGATTTCTGGCGGAGTGGCTGTTATCAATGTCGGGGCTACTACCGAGAGCGAAATGAAAGAGAAGAAGGCGCGTGTAGAAGACGCCCTTCATGCCACGCGAGCGGCTGTCGCGGAAGGCATTATCCCTGGTGGAGGAGTTGGCTTGCTTAGGACTATTCCTAAGCTTGCTGAGCTTACTCTTGAGGGTGATGAGCTTATCGGTTTGAACATCATCAAGAGGGCATTAGAGGAGCCTATTCGTCAGCTTGCTCTTAACGCCGGAATTGACGGTTCTGTGGTGATCATGAACATTGTGCAAAGGGACGTTAACATCGGATACGACGTGTTCAACGACACTTACGTTGACATGATTGAATCCGGTATTGTCGACCCCACCAAAGTAACACGGTCGGCATTGCAGAATGCGTCCTCTATTGCAGCCCTGCTTTTGACCACAGAAGCTGTGGTTACGGACAAGCCGGAGCCGACGACACCAGCTGCAGCGGCAACTCCTGGTATGGGCGGGATGGGGATGTACTAGAGTGATTTATATTCCAGACCTCGACAAGTTTGGAAAGCACCCCGAAGGTCTTACAGGGGATGAGATCATCGAGTATTTGACTTACGTTTATAACTCGGTGACAGGTAAGGATGTTGACGTTTGCCCCAGCGGTATTGTGGAGAAGTTTTACAGTATCGCTGGGGCGAACACCGTAGCGGTTGGCCCTAAAGGCGAGTCACTTATGTACAGGCACGATGTTAAGCGCTTTGTTGATAAATTATTTTTTAATACAGACACTTATTTCGATTAGGAGAAGTAGTTAACATGGATTGGTCGAATTTTTTTGGAACGCGTGTGAAGCATTTGCGGTCCGAGTCTTCTGACATAGAGACCGCACCATTCTCGGAGCCAGTTAAGATCTTTGTTAACGAGGTTAAGTCGATAGACACAACCCCACCTATGGTAAACCTGGCTATCGTTCCAAAAAGTATTACTTGTTTGAGAGACGCTGTGGCACTTGACAGGAAGGTAGCAAAGAGTCTTGAGAGGAAGCTACGCCCAAGGGTTGGCGACATCGTGTGTGTTATAGAAGACGATCCTACAAACATATACAAGCAAGTCCTGTTTGCTATCGTTCGAAGGGGCAAAGTATGAAGAAAAATGAGTGACTACAAAGGTCCTATTAAGCCAGAAGGGCACTCGGACGTTTTGAATGACTCGTCTACGAGTTATGTCTATTGCTACTGTGATCCTCGAAAACCATACAACAAAGTGGTGTACCACAGTAAAGCAGCCTTTGAGCCGTTTTATGTTGGGTGTGGGGTAAAAGGACGTAGATTTAGGCATCTTACGTCTAATGATGCAAACAAGCTAAAAGTAAATAAAATTCGTAGTATTCAGGCGGATGGCTTAAGCCCAATTGTGCTTATTTTGAAGGAGGGGTTGCTTCCAAGCTTAGCCCGTTCGATAGAAAAGTTTGTTATAAAAGAATTAGGTACTATAGCGGTAGTGCAAGGAGTAAAGAGAGGCATCTTAACAAATCTAACTCCTGGCGGAGACGGCGGCCCTACGTGGTTTGGACGCAAGCATACCCAAGAGCAGTTGCAGAAGATGAGTGCAGCACATACCGGAAGGAAGCGGTCAGATAGTGCACGTCAAGCCATGAGTCGTGCTCAAAAAGGTAAGATTATATCACCAGAGCATCTTGAGAAGCTCCATCAAGGACATAAAAATATGTCCACCGACTCAAAAGGTAGGATAAGTAAGGCGACTAAAGGCACTAGGTGGGTGTATAACCCGGAGACACTTAAGCGAGAGCGTGTTATAGCTGACTTGTTAGACACCTATATGCAAAAAGGATGGAAGTTAGGGCACCACGGATTCCAACAAAAGGGGGACTGAATGAAGGACAAATCTTCGCTAAAGTCTGTCGAGAAGGTTACCGTGTTCACGAAGACCCCGCCTAAAGTTGTTAAGGTGAAGGGCGGGTACATTTACGAGTTCACGACTGTTATGTCCATCCTAAACCAGAAGGAAGTACACGCGACCAATGTCAGTATTAGTGACATTAAGAAGTTTTGCGATATTAAGAACAGGTTGGGTGCTTCAAGTACTGGCAAGGATAGTGAGACTCAAATGGAGTTTCCGTTTTAACTTAAGAGGATATGTATGGAAGAGAAGGATAGGATTGAGGAAGAGACACGAAGGGCGCTTGCTCTTCATGGGTTCGACGAATTACTAACGGCGCAGTCGCTTGGGCTCGACCTGGATTATGTTGCAGATATACGTAAGAAGATGAAGCAGTATTTTAAAAAGAACCCAGATGAGAGCCTTGTGGTTGCAGAGAACATATCGGCTCTCATTAAGGAAGGCCACATGCAGGTTATGCGGAACTTGTGGGAGATGCGTGAAATCTACAGGAAGCGTGGGCAGCGTCCGTCGTGTGAGGTCTGTTCTTCAGATGTTCGAGAAGACACTTCCCAGTCAGTTCCGGCGTTTTACTGCCCAAAGTGTGGAACACACGTTAAGACGATACTGCGAGACTTTATAGAGATGGCACAATTGGAACTCGAAATAATCGGAGCTATTTCTGCTCAGAACGATAAGCTTATTAGCAATATGGCTAAGATGGATTTGTTAATCAGAGCTACTCCGCCAACATTGGTGGGTGAGGAGCCACCTCCCCAAAAGCCTGCCGGGCAGTTGGAGGACAAAAGGCAGGCTAGTATTGGCGACAGTGTAGAAGAAAAGAACATAGTTGATGGGTATATGAACTTAAGGCCGTTGGATAGAGCTATCTTTATAGAGAAGCTACGGAAGGATTTGGTACGCCTATATGCAGAGTACAGACAGGAAGGCTCAGCTGGCTCGGACAATAGAGGGGATTCAAACACACTATGATTTTGCAATGGCGAAGGACTACAACGAGTCGCCAGTAGATGTTTGGACTTTTCTAACTGATAACAGATTCTTGGGTAAGAGCACAAACAACGGGAAGGCTATTTTTCCGGTGTGGAAGGACGCGCTTACTGAGATCTTTGACGATATGAGCAAGACCACTATTGTTCTTACCGGGTCAGTTCGTACTGGAAAGTCCACAATTGCTCTGTATGGTCTTGCTTACGTTTTGTACCGGCTTCTTATTTTGAAGAACCCATGGGACTACTTTGGGCTCACTTCTTCAAGCCGCATGGCTATTATTTTCTTCAACCTCAACAAGACGCTTGGTGGATCAAGGGGGTTTTCAAAGTTGCAGGCTTCACTCATCAAGTCGACTTGGTTTAGGAGTAAGGCGTCGTATACTTCTCAGACTAAGTACGGGGATACGCTCGTATTCCCTAATGTTGAGTTTCTATTAGCGTCTCCGTACTCCAAAGGCTACGGTATCGTCGGGTCAGACGTTGTGTCCGGTATTCTGGACGAAGTTGACACCGAGGACGAGTCCCTCACCCAGAAAAGGCGAGTCTTAAACGTCTACAACGCTGCTGAGATCCGGTTTAAGACAAGCTTTGCGAGTGAAGGGAACAGCTTGGGTAAGCTCTTCGTCGTATCGTCTAAGATGGACGAGATGTCATTTATGGACGCGTTCATTGCCGAGCGCAAGAAGTTTCCTGAGGTAGCTATCTATGACGTTCCTCTGTGGAAGGCACAGCCAGCAATGAAGTATTCAGGAAAGACGTTTCCAGTTGCTGTTGGGGACTCGTTTAACCCACCACAGATCCTCAATGACGGGCAGCAGGCGGCCTACGTGGCCAAAGGATATAGCATCATTGATGTTCCTGTAGAGTTCAAGTCGAACTTTGCAAGCGATCTTATAAGAGCTTTGCGTGAAATTGCAGGTGTTACCGTTGCCGGTGTTAGAAAATCGAAGCTGTTCGCATCCAGGCAGGACATTTTAACTTGTCTCGACAACACTAAGCAGAATCCAGTAAAGGTTGAGGTGATTGAGACCGGGTTAAACGATCCGAGTGAGTACATTAAGTATTTTGACCTAAGCCGGATACGCCTACCTAAGGACAAGCACCGCTTCTTCCACTATGACATTGCGTTCTCTGGAGAGGGTGACGCTTGTGCCTTGTCTATGGCCGGAGTTAAGGAATGGCGGTCAGTCGACATTCAGAACGAGGACGGGACCTACAGGAAGGACATGGTTCCTATAGTTGAGACAGACTTTTCAGTCAGGATTAAAGCTAGGCCTGGGGATAGGATACCGTTTCACAAGATCCGTAAGCTTGTGCTGGACATAAGAGCTGCAGGGTACTTTATTGAGCTGTTCACAGCGGACTTGAAGAACATGTCTGAGGATACTCAGCAGCTGCTTACTGCCGCGGGAATTACGACAGATGATCTTAGCTTGGACAGAACACTTCAGCCATACTTCTCGTTTAGAGACGTTGTTCAGGAAGGTCGTTGGGTATGTCACCACCTTCCTTTGCTAATTACCGAGCTGGATAACCTCGAACATGACAAGATAGAGGGCAAGATCGACCACCCAGACAGGTTTATCGACAGGGATGCTTCAGGAGAAGAGAAGGTGCTAAAGGGTTCAAAAGACTTGGCCGATGCTACAGCCGGTGCAGTGCACAACGCCTTAAAGTCTAAGAAGCCTATGAACTTTGACCTTATATCGAAGATGATGGACCGGACGTCCACAAAGGCGCAGGACACAACCGAGAATATATCAAGGCTTACCGAAACTAAGAAGGGCGAGACGATCGTCGGAACAAAGCAGGGAGACACAGTCGACAAGATAAATGACATATTTAAACGGATGCATAATCGGGGATAGTCGAGATACGTGTATGCCTATAGCTGATTTTACAAACTGGACACCGGAGCACTGTAAGAGAGTTATCCACAAGTACCAGGAAACTAGGGATGAGAAGTTATTTGATTTGCTTTTGCTTAAATATGACAAGTACTTGGTCAAGCTGGCGTGGAGGTATCGTAACAGGTTGAACGTTTCTCTGGAGGACGTATATCACACGGCTATACTTGGGTTTGGAAACGCTATGGCACAGTTTAAGCCAGATGCCCCGGCATTTATAATTATGAAGGTTATCTGCGCGTATGTTAAGCGTGAAATAGAAGCTAAGTACATTACGATAAAGACGGAGGAGCCTGTGGGGCTCCTGGAGAACGCGCCCGTTGTGACCAGGCCATCTGATGACGCACTCGAGGCACACTTTATTTTTAATGCTCCGTATCTATCTGTTAAGGAGCGGGAGCTGCTGTCGCTTCGATTTGAAAAAGGTATGTCTTTTTTTGAGATGGGTGAGGTTATCGGTGTTAGCCGACGGGCTGTTTCCAGGAGATTGGCAAAGGTTATAGCTAAGGTAAAAAATGAGATCGGAAACTAAAAACAAAATAGGGGGTAGTATGCGAACGTTAATAGGGTTGTCCGTAGTGGCGGTTGGTGTTGCGTTAGGTGTATGGCTTGGGGTATGGGTCATGCTAGTTGGTGGGATAGTTCAGTTAATTAACGGAGTTAAGGCAACTCCAGTTAACGCAACGTGGATTGCTTTTGGTATCGCTAGGGTAATGTTTTCAGGGTTTTGTGGGTGGGTTTCTGGGTTGATTGGTGTGTCCATCGGAACGGCAATCCTTGCATAGGTACTGACATGACACGGATAGTAACAATATCTGACACGCACGGGTTGCACACTCACGTTGAGGTTCCAGACGGGGATATTCTGGTTCATGCCGGGGATGTCACTATGGATGGCTCATTCAAGAGCTTTATAAACTTCCTAGCGTGGTTTAAGAAGCAGCCACATAAGCACAAGGTGTTCATTGCCGGAAATCATGACGAGGTACTTGAGAAGGGCTTTGGCACTGTAGAGGGGCTTATAGTAGAGTCCGGGTGTGTGTACTTGGAGAACACAGGCTGTGTGTTGGATGGTTTAAAGTTTTGGGGGTCTCCGATGACACCTAGGTTCATGTACTGGCACTTTATGGAGGACAGGGACAAGATAGGAAGGTACTGGGAGGGGATACAGAAGGGGTTGGATGTTTTGGTAACACACGGACCTCCTTACAAAATACGCGACTACGTAATGCACACCTATGGAGACCACCACGTTGGTTGTAAGGCATTGCTTAGTAAGATACAAGAAGTAAGTCCGCGTGTCCACGTGTTCGGGCACATTCATAGGGGGTTTGGTGAGGAGAAGATAGGAGACACCAGGTTTGTTAATGCGTCTGTATGTACCGAGGACTACGAGCCGAAGTACAGGGCAATGATGTTAGATCTATAGGATGATGTACCCATGATAAAACTGATTGTAGGTGTTGTGCTCTACCTCTTAGTGGTATTTTGCATAATAAGAGTTTTCGGATACGGCATCAAGGACAACTGATGTCAGGCGGGGATGGAGCAGAATTGGATAGGCTTGTGATCAGAGTGTGCATTGCAGTTACACTATTTATGGTACTGCTCCTGATAATGTCGTAAGTAAAACTAAGTCATAGACCACGGACACCGTGGAGAAGGAATGAGACAGATGACTGACAAGATAATTACTGACGGGTTCTTAGCCAAATACAAAGACAAGACCCCGCCATTTGGGTTTAATGGTCTTGGATATGTTGTATACAAAAGGACATATAGTCGTATTAATCCGGACGGAAGTAACGAGGAGTGGTATGAGACCGTTGCACGTTGTATCAACGGGGCTCAGGAGATCGGTGCTGGCTATACAAAAGATGAGGCGGAACGGCTATTTGATCACATGTTTAATCTTAGATGTAATATGGCCGGCCGAATGCTTTGGCAACTTGGGACTTCCGGTATAAAGAGGTACGGAGGCAACGGCCTTTTGAATTGCTGGTTTGTGCAGATGAACGAGCCAGAGGACTTCTGTTTTTTGTTTGAGAATTTGATGCTTGGCGGAGGAGTTGGGTTTTCTGTAAGCCGCGAAGATGTTTATGAGCTTCCTAAGGTTCAGGAAGGGGTAAAGATTACTCATTTAAACACAAAGGACGCCGACTTCATTGTACCGGATAGTCGCGAGGGATGGGTAGCGTTGTTGCGTCGCTTGCTCAAGTCTTTCTTTGTAACGGGACGTTCCTTTAGCTACTCAACCATAATCGTTCGCGGGTACGGAGAGAAGATTCAGGGCTTCGGAGGCACTGCGTCAGGACCGGGTATTCTTGTTGAGGGGATAGCAAACATAACGAAGACACTTCAGTCGAGGGAGGGTAAAAAGCTCCGGTCGATCGATGTGCTCGATGTGTGTAACATCATTGGGAGCATCGTTGTATCCGGGAACATTCGTAGATCCGCTCAGATCGCATTGGGCGACCCGGATGATTACCTCTTTATCCGTGCAAAGAGGTGGGACTTGGGGCACATCCCTAACTGGAGAGCTCTTTCCAACAATACCATCTTTGCTGATGACTACACTCATATCACAAACGACGTGTGGGAAGGGTACCACGGTAATGGGGAGCCCTACGGGCTCTTTAATGTGAAGCTCGCTCAGAGGATCGGGCGCGTGGGTGAGCATCGCAAGGACAACTGCCAGGGGGTCAACCCATGTGCTGAGATTGCACTGGCTGACAAGGAGTGCTGCAACCTGTCTGAGTTGTATCTAAATAATGTCCAGTCTAAAGAGGAACTGATTGACTGCGCAAAGCTTCTATACAAGGCGCAGAAAGCGGTCTGCAACCTTAACTTTATCCATGAGGAGACAAATAAGATCGTCCATAAGAACATGCGTATTGGAGTTGGGTGCACGGGCATCTGCCAGTCATTTCACAAGCTCGAGTGGCTAAATGAAGCATACAAGGCTCTTCGAGTGTTTGACAAGGAGTGGAGTAAGAAGCAGGGGTATAACGAGAGCATTAAGCTCACTACAGTTAAGCCTAGCGGCACTTTGAGCCTTCTCGCAGGAGCTACTCCCGGTATTCACCCGGCCTATAGCAGGTATTACATTAGGCGCGTACGCATGTCCTCAGATGATAAGTTGATCGATGTGTGCAAGAAGCGAGGATACAAGGTTGACTACGTATCGAACTTTGATGGGACAGTTGATCACGCGACTATGGTAGTTGAGTTTCCATGCTTTGCCGGGAATGACGTTATGCTCGCAAAGGACATGACAGCCATCAAGCAGCTGGATCTCGTAAAGCAGATGCAGACCGTGTGGGCCGATAATGCTGTAAGTGTCACGGTGTACTACAAGAAAGAGGAGATCCCGGAAATAAAGAAGTGGCTTAAGGAGCATTACAAAGAGAACATTAAGAGCGTCAGTTTCTTATTGCACAGCGAGCATGGGTTTGATCAGGCGCCTTACGAAGAGATAACGGAAGACAGGTATAAGGAGCTTACTGCCGGGCTCAAGGATATAACAAAGACAAATATCGGTACTGAGGACTTGAACGTGGAAGAATGCTCAAAGGGAGTTTGCCCAATCAAATGAAAAAGACTAGGCAGCTAAAGGTAGGTGAGTTGGTTGTGCTTGTGGGGTGCCCGTTTGACGAGCAGATCCCCGGGGAGGCAATGAAATACGCCTGTTTAAAGAGTGAGGTAATGAAAGTTTTAGAGACACGAAAGGTTTCGTTTGAAGGCACCTCAGGTCAGTGGATTAAGGTAAGTAAGATCAGCGGATGGATTGATAAGGCGTGGTTCACGCCAGTTATAAGTCGCCAAAAGAGGTCTTCCGGTGGCACTTCTGGCGAGGTATAGATGAGTACAGGAGACATTCCAATGTGCCCAATTTGTAGGCGGTATATGTACCCTCAAGAGACCCACTCGCACACGGCAGCTGAGATGTGCCCGTTCTTCAGCCGCGTAGCAGAACTTTCACAGAAGCCGTTAGAAGACATTATGAATCGCAGAAAAGAAGGGCCAACCGGAATGGTGCTGGATTAGAGTTATGGGCTACCGAAAGCTGGAAATTCCTAAATGTCGCGTTGGAGAGCTCAAGGAGCCTGAGAGAACTATCATGATGAATCTTATCGAGCTGTTTTGTGACACATACGGATTTTACGAATATCTTAGGCTTCCTAAGGAGGCTACCGAGACTGCACTGATGCAGCTTATAGATACAGGAATGCTTAAGGTTTTCTCAGATGGTAATGAGTTCTGGCTTGAGGCATACAACGTTGACACAGAGTCTTACGAGACGAAGGGTGAGATATGAAATACGGAATGACGGATGTCGGGGCTTATGTGCAGTTGTATGGGAGTAATGTTAGATTCGTGAGTCACTACAAGGACTTTTTGGATGTCTTGTGGAGGAAGTACGAGGAGTCTGATTTTGGTGTTCCGGGATCCCCAGTAAAACGGTACGGCAACAGGAAAGGTTGTAAATCATGAACGTAGATAACAATCTTCACATGACAAATGTCTCCTGGCAGACGGAGTTCATACGTAAGAAGTTTAGTGAGCAGATCAAGAGGGTCGGGGCGTTTGTCATTGACTGCAATGAGCCTAACTGGGATAGCTACAACGCTGAAGAGGTCAGTGTTAAGACGCTGAAGTTCGCGGCTAATGTTCTTCTTGAGTTGTGCGGTTGGTGCATGGATAACCTCGGGTTCTTTAACAACAGGAGTTTTGAGATCTTTACGTGTCCTTCATGTAACGGCGAGGTTCATGTAGAGTTTAACTACGACAACAATTTCGAGATAGACATATACGCTAAGCATGGTGAGCCCATTCACTGTTATTTTCATCCGCAGTACCGGATCAGGCTTGACGGGACCAGGACGATCGCCGACAGGGACTTCCCGCTCGTTTTTTCTAAGGATGATCTCGAGATCGTGTGCGACTTGAAAGATCTTAGGGGCTTCTTAAACGAAGGGTTTTATGACCACAAGTGGAAGTTTGAAGAGGACTATTTTCCAAAAGAGACGCGTATGAAGGACGCCGGCCTTGCAGACCAGCAGAAGGAGGCTGTGGCATGAAAAGCAACTACGAAGATATCTATATGGCGGCTTCTGAGGGGAAGCTTCTGGAGCCGGTTTGGTTTGACGAGAATGGGTGCCCGAGGTTCGCTGTGTTCACTCCGGAGCTCTGCCCTGACATCTACGCCCAGGAAGTGATTCTGCTTGAGATTGCCTGCCAGGATTGCCATAAGAAGTTCCTGGTTCAGATGTCTAACTGGGCATGGAAGAGAGTGGAGTGTAGCTTCGCGAGGAGGATGTCCCAGTACGTCAAGGACAAGAAGCTAGGGGTATGGTCACCACTCCACTACGGGGATCCGCCGAACCACGGATGCATAGGGGATACGATGAACTGCTATGACCTGAGGGTTGTGGAGTTTTGGGACAAATCCTGGGAGAGAGACAACACCTGGCTGAGACACCCAGAGTTTGAGGTTCAGCTGATGAAAGAGGAGGACTACGAGGACGATAAGGGAGATGAGTTGGACTATAGGGCGAGTGAAAATGAAGGATAAGTGCAAGCTGTGTGACAAGGTAAGGCGTGGTAAATGGGCATTGCTCTTCAGTCCCCCAATCATATCAGGGAGGACTATGGGAAGTGGTGTTTGGAAGCACCATATATGCCCCAGCTGTTATGAGGGTATCCTAACAAGTAAGAGAGGGCACAGGGATGTAAAATGAGAATAGCCGGCGTAGCAAGGATGCACGAGTTTTGGGGCCGTTGTATGGATACGTTGAACGAGCAGATATCACCACTGGAACAGGAGGAATCGAAGAAGTTGGCTATACAAGCTGTTCAGAGGACGTTACGGTCGTACCTTGATGATAAAGATGGTAAGAAGATAGTTCTTGATATAGTCGCGTATTGCCGGCTAAAGGACGACATGTGAACCTTTCAAGCGTTTGTGACAGATGCGGAGGAAGTCCGGAGCCGTTTGAGTGTGATAACGAGGACGGCAGCTTAGGGTACGAGACAGCCTACTATCACATAGTTTCTAAGGGGTACCAGGATCCAACTACTCTTATGAGCAGCGGCGCCATAATGTTCAAGGTCGCGGTCATAAAAGAGCACCCGGTCCTTGAAGACGAGAAGTTTATATGTGCCTGTTGCTTCGATGAACTGTTTGAGGAAGAAGACGAGGACGACGAGTACTAGGGGCCACCACCCAACGCAAGACAGCACTCATAATACTTACGTCAGTACCTGTGCAAGACTTATTAAAACAATTTAGCTTTACCCCACGAAGCCGGTATCAGGGTATCTTTCCTGGTGCCGGCTTTTTCTTTGCCATTAAGTTTTTTTAACTATTTTTTATAAAAACGTACCATCTTTTTTGTCCGCCGTTATACTTATTTGGTAAGAGTAGTTATGCGAAGATTAGTTTTCTAAGGCTTTTTAAGTGAAAACAGTGAGAAAAGGGCTCTTTTGGCCTTTATAAATGGTTTAAGAGAAGTAACGTGATCCGGCCGAATATTGACGAGTTAACGAAGCAACTTAACCAGGCAAGGCTCAAGGTAGCGGGTAAGTCTTACTTGTACGTAGACGAGTGCGATACCTGCGGAGCACCAATAGTCAAGTCCTACCAGCAGGGAAGGCCACGCAGCATGTGTAAGGAGTGCGTGGAAGCGGCTAAGGTGGCACGTAAGTGGGCAAGGAAGCAAGCACGCATTGAACAACTGACACAATAGGGAGCCCCCAAGAAGATGGATATCCTAAAGTTTCTACGCCAAAAGTTAGTTCCTGAACGCACCCCAGTCACCCCGCCAGAAGTAAAGAAAGTAGCAACCTCCAAAGAAGACGCGGATATGTGGAAGGCGTATGGGATATCCAACGAAGCTCTCCGCCAGGTCATCTCAGACCAAAACCTCATCATCTACGAACGCAGCTGCCTTCGTGGGGACACTAGAATTTCCCTCCTAGACGGAACTACTCCAACAATCAAAGAGATGGCTGAGAACAACCAAGACTATGTTGGGAAGTACGTTCTTTCAGTTAATCCAACCACGCTTGAAATCGAGCCAGATAAGATATTAGCCGCAACAAAAACTCGCCTAAATGCAGAGATGATTCGCGTTCATCTAGACAATGAGAATCACATTGACTGCACACCAGACCATAAGTTTATGCTTAGGAATGGGACCTTTAAGGAAGCAAAGGACTTGGCTCAAGGGGAAAGTTTGATGCCTTTGTACCTAAAGAAACCAGCAAAAGTTTTAAAAGATTATTTAATGGTTTACAAGCCGAAGGGTGGGTGGACATACGTTCATTGGCTAGTTGATAAGTTTTTCAACGGCAAACGCCCTAAGGGAGTGATAGTGCACCACAAGGGAGACGATCGGTGCAAATATGATAAGGTAAACAATGACCCATCTTGTCTGGAAAGGATGTCAAAGTCCGACCACAACAAGATACATTTTAACGAAGTAAGTCACAAGGAGCATTTACAGAAACTTCATAGGAAGATGGTCAAGCCCAGAGAAACCAGAGAATGTTTGGGCGGATGCGGTCTTACAAAGACAGTTATTGTTACAAGCGACTGGAGGGTGTGCAGAGACTGTGCTAACAAACTAAACGCACAGAAGCCATTTTGGCTGCAAAAACGTAAAGATGCACAACAGGCTTTATGGAACAGTCCAGAATACAGGGAACAGCAAACAAAGGCTATTTGGAATATCAAAAGATATCGTAGACCCCTCCTGACTAAAACGTGTGTTGTGTGCGGATGTGAATTTACGACCAAAGTGGGGAATCGCCAGTCGTGCAGTAAGCGCGATTGTGTAATAGAGCTTATCAGACGAAAAACTACTGGGGTTAAGAAAACCAAGTCGCTCAAAAACCACAAAGTTTTATTTGTTGAGACGCTTACTGTTCGTGAAGATGTTTACGATATTTCAACAGAACGTAACCACAATTTTCCAACGGTTGCCGGAGTATTTGTTCACAACTCGGTTTACCAGGTAGTCGATCGCTCACTTAACCACGCCCTCATGTGCTTCACAGGTGACACCAAGGTCGCCCTGCTTGACGGCAGGGATGTGTCAATGGAGCAGTTGGCTAAAGAGTATGAACAGGGTAAAGTAAACCATGTTTATTCGATAGACCTAGACGGTAAGAAGATCGTTCGTAGCCCGATTAAACGAGCTTGGAAGACTGGGACTAAGGAGATCTTGAAGGTTGTCTTGGACAACGGCGAAGAGATCCGCTGCACACTAGACCATAGGTTCATGCTTAGGGACGGATCATACAAGGAAGCCCAGCAGCTTAAGCCAGATGACTCCCTTATGCCTCTATACCGGTATGTGGATAAGGAGTACCGCAAGGGGTATTGGCGGCTCTACGACCCATTTAACGCACGCCAGGCAGAGCCAAAGCACTATAGCGTCCAGTACACATACTTCAACAAGAACCGCGGTACAGGTAATCATGTCCACCACTCTTACACAAATTTCAAAGACTCCGCATTAAATAAACTAGATGACTCTCCGGAGAACCACTCCATCCTCTCCAAAAAAGACCACAGTGCAGTTCACACGAAGCCACAGGAAGCCAGGTTCGCCCAGGCTATTCGTACCATTCAGAACCATTATGGGGTTAGCCGCGAAGAAGCCATTAGGATCTATGAGTTCAATCACAAGAAAGTTCCTTGCCCTGTATGCACGGATCTGATGGATCCACGTCGTAAGACGTGTTCGTATGAGTGTAGGAACTCCGCAATGAGAGGCAGGGCTCCTCACAATAAGGGTAAGATCGGGCAGACGGCTTGGAACAAAGGGCTGACAAAAGAAGACATTAGAGTTGCTAAGTATGCGACTAAGCCGCGTTGGAACGTCGGGCTCACAAAAGAGACAGACGAGCGCGTCATGCATATGGCGGAGTCTAAGGTTGGTGGGACACCGTGGAATAAGGGGATTAGGAATCACAAGGTAAAAGAAGTTGTAAGGCTAAACGCTGTGGCAGACGTCTATGATCTAACAATAGAGCCATTCCACAATTTTGCTTTGTCCGCCGGAGTGTTTGTTCACAATAGCGCGGCGTGTGTCGCATTTGCAGACACAGCTTGTCAGCGCTCCCCACTACACGGTTCAACTGTGTGGGTAACTTCTGACAATAAAGAATATCGCTACCAGCTGGAGAAGATGCTGGACGTGATCAACATCGAGGAAGTCATATACGATTGGGCCTGGACTACAGCAGCTTTCGGTGATCTCTTTGTAGAGTGTTTTGGAGAACCAGGCGTAGGACTCATATGCGTCAACGATGATAACCATCCAATCAACGTCAGCAGGGTAGATCACAACGGAAGATTAGTGGGGTTTTTCCAGACTCCACTCGGCTACGCAACTACAGACACCCGTAAGTTACTAGCACCGTGGGACCATGTACACTTCAGACTCTTAGGAGCCAAGAAGCGGAGGCCACTATACGCCGATCAACAATATTGTATAGCTGGAAATACACGAATAAATCTTCTAGATAATACAACCCCAACCATAAAAGAAATCACAGAGAACCTCGCTTTCTATAAAGGAAAATCTGTACTAACAATCAATCCGCAGACCCTTAATCTTGAGGTTGGGCAAATTGTAGATGCAAAGAAAACCCGCCTAGATGCTCAACTGGTACGTGTTCATCTTGATAATGAACAACATATTGACTGCACACCAGATCATAAGTTTATGCTTAGGGATGGTAGCTACAAGGAAGCGCAGGATCTTTTCCAGGGAGAGAGCCTAATGCCGTTGTATACTCGAGAAGATTCCAGAAAGAGATTTAAGGATTACCAGCAGGTATATAACCCAGCAGATGGAGAATGGCATTTTATTCATAGGCTGGTTGCCAAGCAAACATATGGTAAGACTCCAAAAGGCAGTATTGTCCACCACTGGGGGGATGAACGAAAGTTGTTTGATAAGAAGAATAATGATCCCAAGTGTTTAGAGGTTGTTACTAAGGCTAAGCACATGGAGATACATGCAAATAACTTAGATGAGCTTAGGCAGGATCCCGAATGGAAAGAGGCCCATAGAAAGTCAGTTAAGGATGGGGTCGCACGAAGTAAAGCTGAGAATCCTGAGCTGTGGGATGAGCACGGCAAGAAAATTAGTCAGAAAGCGGTAGAACGATTTGAAGACCCTGCTTATAGAGATAAGTTTAACCGGGCTATGGAAGAGCGAAATGAAAATACTGAGTGGAAAAGAAACATTGGAGAAGGCTCGAAGAAGGTTTGGAGCGATAAAGAGTATCACGATAAGCAGGCAAAAAGGACGAAAGAAGGTCAACAAAAAGCATACTCAGACCCAGCATTTAGACACCATTGTACAAACCTAATAAAAGAAGCTGTAAATGAGATAAAAGAACTAACCTGCAAATATTGTGGAAAGAAATGGGTAGGAAAATATCCAGGATTAGCAGGGCATGCCAAGGGATGCAAGGTGAGCCCCAAGAATTTAGAGAAGGCCGCTGTTCTAAACCACAAGGTAGTCATAGTTGAGTGGCTAACTGAAAGAGAGGATACTTACGATATAGAAATTTCAGGCAACCACAATTTTCCAGTAACAGCGGGTGTGTTTATTTCCAACAGCGAGTTCAGGACGGTGAGTATAATGACCCCAGATGCACGCCGATTAACCTCCAAGTACGGCACAAGCATCCTCGCAGACGCCCTCCCAATTTGGAAACGCCTTAGGCTCGCAGAAGACTCTATCATGATGGCGCGAATTATGAAAAGTCCTCAACGCTTCCTCTTCAAAGTGACGATCCCAGAAGATAATGCAAACGCGGAAGCTGTAGCTAACCTGGTAGACCAGTACATGACTGAGATCAAACGTTGCTTGGTTGGTGACACCAAAATAGCTTTGTTGAACAATACTAATCCTACAATTAAGGAAATGGCTGAAAATAAGGAGAAGTATGTTGGAAAATACGTATACAGTGTTAATCCAATAACGAAGGCTATTGAGCCTGACAAGATTGTAGATGTCGCTAAGACAGTTGTTGATGCTACTGTTATGAGAGTTCATTTAGACAATGAAGAGTATGTCGAATGCACTCCAGACCACAGGTTTATGATGAGGGACGGGAGCTTCAAAGAAGCCAAGGACTTGGTTCAGGGTGATAGCCTGATGCCATTGTATACTAAGGTAAGCAGCGAAGGCAGACGGCAGGTTCTTAACCCCAAGACTGGAAAATTCCCGTTGGTGTATAAGCTTGTTTCGGAATGTATAGACGGGAAAACTCCTAAAGATTGTGTAGTTCACCACGAAAACGAAAACAAGCTGGACGATGACCCGTCTAATCTGAAGATTGTTACCAAGCATGACCACATGTCTATTCATCACTTATTCACGGATAAGATTATTGCTAAGCGAGGGTCTATACAAGCGTGGAATAAAGGATTGACTAAAGAAACCGATGAAAGAGTTGCAAAGTATGCTAAAAGTGTTTCGGAGACCCAACAGGTACAATATGACTTAGGTTTTAGAAAAAGTTGGAATGACGGATTAACTAAAGAAACTGACCGTCGAATGCAAGTAATATCGGATAAAGTTAAACAGAGTAATCCGATGGGTCGCCCCGAGGTTCGTGCCAAAGCGTCTAAGTCAAAGATGGGTAACCACAATAAACCAGTAGCACCTAAAGAGACTCGGGTTTGTGGGTGCGGTTGTGGTGAAACATTCGAATGTAAGATAAGTTCAGATCAAGCGTATGTTCAATACCATCACAGGAAGAATAAGAAAAATAGTCAGGATCATAATCGTAAGATTGCATTATCACATATTGGAAAGCCCGGGCATAAACAAACATTTGAATCGAGGAAGAAAATAAGTTTGGGCGGAAAAATTAGTTGGGCTAAGCGGAAACACACAGTTCTCAACCATAAAGTAATAAGTGTAGAAGTTCTGCCGTATACAGTTGATACGTATGATATTTCTACAGAGAAGAACCACAACTTTGCATTGAGTTGTGGTATTTTTGTCCATAACTCTAGAGCACTCAATCTCGACTCCAACAACCCAGGCTACTTGGATCGCTTCAACGCTATGGCAAGTTGTGAGGATTTGATATTCCCGGTATGGGGAGACAGCAACAACCTCACGGTAGAGACCCTAGGTGGAGATACGGATATTAAGTGGATCGCTGACGTAGATAAACTTGAGAATCAGTTGATTACCGCTCTAAAAGTCCCAAAGCAGCTCCTCGCGGGATTCTCAGGTGAAGGCGGTGGGGGCTTCGAAGGCGGTACAGCCTTAGAGCGTATGGACATCCGGTTCGCCAGACAAGCACGTAGAGTACAGAGAAGTTTGATCAACGGGCTCACCAGGATGGCACAGATACACCTTGCTTGGCAAGGCCTCGATCCTGACCTAGACCTTTTCCAGATCCACATGTCGCAATCTTCCAGTGCAGAAGAGGTAGAGCTCCAGGACGCACTAGGGAAGTCTGTGGATGCCACCCGCGGTTTGTACGACATGCTTCAGGATATGGTTGGAGTAGACCTCAACAAGAAAGAGCTCCTTACGTACTTCAATGAGAAGTTCTTTAAGCTGTCAGACCTTGACTTAGACACCTTGTACCTGAAGGGTGATGCTAAGGCCATACAGGGAGACCATAGAGATGTTCCTGTACCTGGTGTAGAAGAGCCAGCAGCTGAAGGTGGAGAAGAGGAGCAAGAGGCAACCAACCCATTTAGAGAAAGTAAGGAGTCGCTACGAATCAGTGACTTGAGCTCGCCCCTTCCAAACCACAAGACAGGACAGTTGTGGGAGAGCCAGTGGAAGGATGCTCCCATTAACGTTACCTCCCTGAACGAAGGGACAAAGTAGTGTCCTGTATTCACGATTCCAAGAGGTGCGGCAGTTGCCCTAGGACAGACTGTCCGGATAGGGGGAAATAATGGCTGTAAGAGAGCTGACATTTGAAGTTACGAAGTACGACGACAAGAAGAACCCACTAGAGTGCAAGTTAACCGCTGTGGGAGATCATGCGGATCTTCAGAAGGCGTTTAAGGAGCTTAGCCTTAACGTTATGAAAGCCAATGAGGACAAGAAGTAGATGCCTAATCACGTAACGAACATACTCACCATAGAAGGCCCTACCAAGAGAGTAAAAGAGATCTTTGCTGCCATCTCTCCTGTGGACCCAACGCTTGCCAGTAAGCCACTTCCGGCTCGCAAGGCTGGTGTGGTATTTGCTGCGGCCTCTGAAGAAGAGGTGGCCCGCAGAAAAGTAGACATCCACGAGATTGACTTCGGCAAGATCATCCCGGCTCCTAAGACGAAGGCATATAGGAACCAGGGATGGTACAACTGGAACATTGAGCATTGGGACACTAAGTGGAATGCCTACAGCCAAGAGAAGGTAGATGACCATACGATGCGGTTTGATACTGCTTGGGGGGCTCCTTACGCTATCTTTAGAGCACTTAGCGAGAAGTTCCCGGATGTCACTATCAAAGTTAGGTATGCTGACGAGGACTTTGGCCAGAACTGCGGGGAGCTCGAGTATCGTGGAGGCAGTGAGACCTACAACGCTGGCATAGAGGAAGGAAGCAAGGAAGCCTATGAGCTAGCGTTTGATGTTAAGGGGTATGGCGCGGATGAGTATGTATACGACGAGAAGAAGGGTACTTATGTCTACAGAGACAACGCTGAAGATAATGAGCCTGTCCACAACGAGTCAGTTAAGAACGTAGGCAGGATGACTGCGGACCTAAAGAGTATCTTTGAGGCTGATCATGTGTTCAAAGCGGCTAGCGCTGAGGATGTGGCCAAGCGCAGGGAAGATCTGGACCGGAAGACGGGGGAAGTAAGCAAGTCTTTCTACGACGCTGAGTACAAGAGGAACGTGGACGTTTTACTATACAAGCGCCGGTCGGACTGGTCAGACTCAGATGCTCCTAAGTGGACAGTTGAGTTCGACAATGGCTACCACGGCGGGTATTACGTAAGCACAATCTTTGGGAAGGATGAGAGGATTGGACATTACCGCAGGGTGGGCTGTCGCGGGGTGGGTCTAGTACTGCACGGTGGGGATGAGAACAGGTCAGCAATAGGCGCACAGTGCATGGATACGATCATGGACTGGATCGCGGCTACGATACATGCTCGCGGCGAGAAGATCGAAGAGGCGGGTGTGATGCCTAACGCAGGGGATGAGAATCTGATCAGCCACGAGACTCTTAGCGGAACGGACTACAAGCATCAGTCAGTCAACAAGCCAGTATTTAAGGCTGCTAACCAGGAAGAGCTTGCAAGGCGTGGGATCAAGCAGCCTAAGTTCCAAAATGGTCAGCGGGTTGTCTACCACACTTCAATACGCGGCATTGATGATTACTTGGATGGGCGCATTGGAACGATAGCGATGTATCGCCCTGTTGAAGACTCAACAGGCGGGGTGCTTTACCGTTACGAAGTTAAGTTCGTGCACCCATTTATTTTCTTTAGGTGGACTACTGAGGATTACCTGACTCCTGTGACGAATGAAGCGGCTGAGGAAGTGTTCAAAGCAGCAAGTCCAGAAGATGTAGCTAAGCGTCCTGAGTCAAAGATTCAGGTTGGGGACACAGCAATGTACATGGGCGGAAATCCATCAAGCAAGTACTACCGCAGGTTTTGCAAAGTTACTGACATGCGCACAAATACTTACGGGACTAACTGGGTAGTGCACGATGTCAGGGCCGACATCAAGTTCCAGGATGGTAAGGGACTTAGGAATGTGGATGTTGATCACTTGGAGAAGATTTTTCAATGAGCCTGGAAAAAGACATTACATCACTCAAGAAGATCATGGAAGCTGACAACGTCTTCAAGGCTGCTGGTGGTGATGAACTAACCAGGCGCATGGGACCTATAGCCGCTGAGAAGAAGGCCGCTATTGCCGAGGGCAAGGTATGGTGCAATGACTGCATGAAGGTTCCTAGAGCGCTTATGGTTGAGTTTGGTATAGCTAATCAGAAGGTACGGCTTAAAGACGATGGCAAGTCCATCGCTAGCTTGGGAGAGGTGAACGTTCAGGAGCCTAACTACATTGTCTGCGTTGACTGCTACCAGGGTAATTTAGTGAATGAGAAGCAAATAATAGACAAGCTGAATGATTGGTGATTGATGAGCTTAGAAAACGACGTTACTCAGGTGATGGCTCAGCTGCATGAAGGGTATGCAGACGCTAAACGTACGTTTGTTGACTTGGGGAAGATTGCTGAGGATGCATTTGAGCAGCTTTCTGAGAAAGATCCGACCAGTCAGAAGAAGTACCTTGTGTGGATGTGCAGGCAATACATTACCACACCCGAGTTAGGAAAGTTCGATATTATCCGGCAGTTCCACGACTTGGCTTTTCGGGGGATTATTAAGAATAGCGATATATATTCTTATAAAAGCATCCAAGATGTGGAGAAAGCAGTGGAGGATTCCCAAGGTATATTTACCGGATCTTCTCTTAGGAAAGGGTCTAAAGAGATTGGTAAGATCCCAGCAGATATTGTGAGACTTGACAATGACAAGGTTGTGATTATTGAACCCCGTGATAAGAACGAAGCTATTTACTATGGAAGAGGGTCTAAGTGGTGCACGGCCGCTATGGGAAGAGGCAATCTGTTTAGTAACTACCATACTGCAAACAAGAGGCTCTATTACATTTTAGCTAAGAATCCTACTAATGAGGAATCAGACAAGTTTGCGGTATCCTACAGGTTGCTTTCACCTCGCGTGTTTGGGCACGAGGATCCATCTAGCACGCCTAGGTATGAATGGATATTATGGACAAAGGAAGACCGTGGCTATTACCGCAATGACAGGGGGGTAGATACCATCCTTAGTCAACTAGGGTTGTCTGCTAGTGATTTAGCTGGGATGTTTGATAAGTATGCTCCAAAAGAGTTCACAATAGGTGAAGCCAGTGTAGTGTATGACTCGCCTAAGATAAAAATCTACTACATAGATGATGTGGATACTGCGATCGAGCTCGGTAAGGGTACTGAATGGTTTGTGGCCGCTCCTTCCGATAATCAATTTGGTAATTACTACGGAATGAGCGGATACAACATATATTACTGGTTTTCAAAGATTGATGATCATAAATACTTGATGCTTCAGCCGCCTGCTGATGGTGGCAGTAAGGTGACACTGTGGGACGAACGAATGATTCCCGCTAATTTTAAAAAGATGGCGGCTAAATATGGAGTTCCTGCATGAATCTATACGAAGCAGTGACATCACTTAAGAAGATGTTTGAAGCGAACTGGGTGTTTAGAGCGGCCGACCCGGAAGAGGTTGTGGCGCGTCGGGAGATCTACAAGTCCTGGGTCGTACTGGATACTGCTGATGTGAGGGTTGTTGAGCTTGAGTCTAAGGAACTTGCGATCGAGTACGGCAAGGGTACTAAGTGGGAAATCTCAAGCCCTGACGCGTCAAGGAATACGTTCTCTAGATATTACGCACTTGGCTATTCATTTTACATTGTCTTTAACAAAAGATCAGGCAAGCGAATGGTAGTAAGTATTCCTCCTCCTGATGCCGATTCAACCGACATAGAGTATTACTCGGAAGATAACACTGTTATTCCTGAAGAGACGGCTAAGCAGGAGCTGAAAGAACTCGGAGCTATAGCATTATGAGCTTACACGAAGCAGTGACATCACTTAAGAGAATGTTTGAGGCAAGTCCAGTCTTCAAAGCTGCCGGGCCAGAGGATATGGATAAGCGTAAGAGTGTGATGTCCTCAGCGAAGCAGAAGGCGTTAGCAGAAGGCAAGGTGTGGTGCAACGTCTGCGAGGCTGTTCCGACGTCTCTCTCGTGTACTTACGAATGGGCTACAGAAAACGCTAAGCTCAAGGACGGCAAGTTTGTTGACGGGTATTGTGGTGTCGACGAGACAGGCGATCGCAGTGCGACCAGCTGCGGCGAGTGTTACGAGTATGACTTAGAAAACATGGATAAGGTTGTGTGGTGATATGAGCCTATCTAAAGATGTCTCAGAGATAAAGAAACTTGTTGAAGCTAAGCCTGTGTTCAAAGCAGCTAGTAGGGAAGAAGTGGCTAAGAGACCCAATCCCTTTAAGACGCACAGGTTTAAGTTTGATCTTTGGAATCTTGTGGATGTGAACGAGCTTAACGAACACCTTGATTCTTTAGTTGGGAATGAAATGCCGTCAGACATTACGTATAAGTTTTTAAGAATAACTCCGGATGGCGTTGTTACAGTCGATGCCACTTACGTTGCTGAATAAAATAGGAATAATTATGTACGCGGAACTATTAAAAGAACTCATCGAATCCAGGAAGAAGTACTTCGTTGCCGACAGCATCAATGCTGAAGAAGAGATCGGCTATACAGACGAGCAGCTCTCTGAGGTTATTAGAGAGAGCATGGAGCTTACAAGCAATCTTTTTAGCGAGATGTGTGAAGTTGAGGAAGTACACGAGAACATTCACAACCCTCGGTGGGGGTACAACGACCAAGAAGATTTATGTTGGTGCTACAGCCCAGAAGAGAACATGTGCTATTTTTACCGATAGGACTCTATGAATAACTACGGGTACATATATGAAACGATAAATAGTGCGACGGGGATGCTTTATGTCGGTAAGCATAAGGGCGCTTTTGAGTCTTGGTATCACGGAGGGGGCACGCGTATAAACCGTGCAATTAAAAAATATGGTAAGAAAGCTTTTACAACAAGGCCAATTGCTTATGCAAGAACTAAGGATGAGCTTAACGAGCTTGAAGTAGAGCACATAGCCAAGTACAAAGCTACGTATGGGGCAGACAAGCTCTACAACATATCTGAGGGTGGCGACGGAGGCGGCGGCCTTACTCGTCACTCTAGTGATTGTGTGTGCTGTTTTTGCATGGGTAAGCGTGGAGAGTTGAGTGGGTCTAACTGTCCTAGGTATGGCAAAACGTATCGATATGTTCGTAACAAGGCTACTGGTGAAAGACGTATGATTGCTCCTGAGATGCTTAGTGAATACATTATTGCCGGCTGGGTTAGATGCTCTACTGGGAGTAGGGTTGGCAAGAATAATGGTATGTACGGTAGACGGCATACAGAGAAAGCTAGGAAGGGAATGAAGGAGAATCGGCCAGACCAGTCAGGCAAAAGCAATGGTATGTTTGGGGTTCACCGGTATGGAAGCGCCAATCCGATGTTTGGTAAGAGTGACTCAGCTAAACGTGGCTGGGAGACTAGAAGAAAGAACATGGTGACTAAATGAGCCTGTCTAAAGACGCAGCAGAGATCAAGAAGATGGTGGAAGCTAAGCCTGTATTTAAGGCGGCTAGCCCTGAAGAAGCACAAGCACGTAGAAATGTGACGGCAACTCAGAGGCCTTGGGCTATTTCTAAGAGATCTCCAAAGATCATTGAGTCTGCAGATGGCAAGTATCGTATTGCTAAGTTGTTTGGGGATGAGTACGACTCTGATGAAATGGAAGCGAACGGAAAGTTAATTGTAAATGCGGTTAATGCTTACAAAGCTAGTGTAACTGAAGCTAAGCCAGTTTTCAAGGCAGCTGACCAGGCGGAGCTAAATAAGCGCCGGGCGGCCCGCGGGACTAAGCTCTACCGTTTCATCTACAAGTGCTATGCAGTTATCGAAGCGGCAAGCCCGGAAGATGCCCAGAGCAGGTTTGAAGAGATCGACCTGTTTTCAGATGACATGCACAGCGCACAGGACGTGAAGATCTTCGACGTGCTTGATTCAGGATACCCTGAGGAATACACATCGTGAGCTTAGAGAAGGACATTACACTTATCAAGAGCATGGTTGAGTCCGGTAATCCAGTCTTCAAGGCCGCTAGCCAAGAAGAGGTGGCT